>ERZ779922.113-NODE-113-length-68304-cov-11.568111_pt1 | contig 68304 bp, 67 predicted proteins | sample MGYA00511544_ERZ779922 | MGnify/ENA primary metagenome ERZ779922 (study PRJEB29588, sample SAMEA2154516) | human gut metagenome | biome: human gut; feature: human-associated habitat; material: faeces | place: Denmark | collected 2008/2010 ... | reverse complement strand
CACAATGCCCTGACCGGGGCGGAAGCCGTACTTGTACAGGGCGTAGCGCTTCCACTTAGCCAGACTGTGGACGACCTCTGCCTGCTCGTTCAGGCTGGGCACATCGAACGAAACAGGGCGCTCGACGCCGTTCAGGTCATCGTTCAGGCCGCTGCCCTGCATGACAAACAGGGGAGCCGTGACGCGCTTGAGGTGCAGCGCCATGCAGAGCTTCTCCTGAAAGATCGTCTTGATGAGACCGATGGCCTTCTGGGTGTCATACAAACCCAGAAGACTTTGGTATCCTTCCGGAATGGTAATGTGACTCATAATACATCCTCCTATTTCTTTCCCGGCTTTATGCCTTGGCGAACTGGCTCTCGTACAGCTGCTTGTAGAAGCCGCCCTGCGCCAGCAGGTTGCACGGGAGCTCTATGCCCAGCGCTGTGCGCAGGCCAAGGCACTGGCCCGCCGGGAGCTTATCTTCCAGCTGGGCGGCTGTGTCAAGGGCACCCTGCCCAAGGACCTGGTCTCCGGCAACTATTTTGCTGAACAGCGGAACTTCAACCTGCGGCTGCAGGCCAACAACGTCAACTTTGACCAGTACCTCAAGGTGCGGGGCCAGACTGTGGAGCAGTTCCGCACTGAGCTCCACGCACAGGCAGAGCAGAAGCTGCGGGGCAGTCTGGGCCTTCTGATGGTGGCCGAGCGGGAACACCTCTGGCCCACCGATGCCGAGGTGGAGGCCGCACTGGCACACTGGAAGGGTGAGCGCACCTTCCCTGCCAACGATTTCCGCAAGGTGCGGCATGGCATCGCCAGCCAGCGGGCGGCAGAGTTCGTGGAAGCCCACTCCACCCTGCTTCCCCCGCCGGAGGAACCGGTTCTGGAAACCATCGCATAAAAAATGGGAGATGCCGTATGCCGACATCTCCCATTTTGGTTTTTTCAGGTCTCCACGCCCTCGAACTGGCTGTTATAGAGCTTGGCATAGAAGCCGCCCTGCGCCAGCAGGGTGTCGTGGTCGCCCTGCTCCACGATGTGGCCATCCTTCATCACAAGGATGACATCGGCCTCACGGATGGTGGACAGGCGGTGGGCCACGATAAAGCTGGTGCGGCCCTGCATCATCCGGGCAAAGGCAGCCTGAATGCGCACCTCGGTGCGGGTGTCGATGGAGGAGGTCGCCTCGTCCAAAATCAGCATGGGGGGCAGGCAGAGCATCACGCGGGCGATGCAGAGCAGCTGCTTCTGGCCCTGACTGATGTTGCCGCCGTCCTCGGCGATGACGGTGAACGCGCCCGCGCTCTGCGCGGCGGCCGCGGCGTTCTTCTCGCGCAGCGCGGCGGCCTTGGCGATAACGTGGAATTGCAGGCCAATACCATTGCAACGGTGCTGGCGCAGCGTATGGGCGCATCTTACCGCCAGCTGTATGTGCCGGACAGCGTGAGCGAGGAAATTTTAAACAGCATTTTGGCAGAAGACACCGGCGTTAAAGCTGTTGTTGATATTATCAAGCAGGCTGATATTCTTGTGCATGGCGTGGGGCAGGCAGCTGTTATGGCGCGCCACCGCCGCATGGCACCGGAGTTTATTCAAAAACTTTTGGACGACGGCGCTGTAGGCGAGGCCTTTGGCCAGTACTGCGCGCTGGACGGCAGGCAGGTTTACATGACGAACAATGCCGGGCTGATGTTACAGGATTTGCCGAAAATAGGTACTGTTATTGGCGTTGCCGGCGGGCGCAGCAAGACAGAAGCAATTTTATCGGTAATACGTGCTTCACGGCAGGATATTCTTGTTACGGACGAAGCTGCGGCGCACTGTATTGCAGAAATGCTTGAAGATTAAGTTATAAAGCACTTTTGTGCAAAAATAAATCATCATATATTTTAAAGGAGGATTTTATTATGACAAAAGTAGGTATTAATGGATTTGGCCGTATTGGCCGCAATGTTTTCCGTGCAGCATTCGGCAACCCCGATTTTGATGTTGTGGCTGTAAATGACCTGACGGACGCTGCAACCCTTGCACACCTGTTAAAATATGATTCCATTCATGGCACTTTTGACCATGATGTTACTGCCGAAGGCGAATATCTTGTAGTTGACGGCAAAAAAGTTAAAGTACTGGCACAGACCGACCCGGCTAAACTGCCCTGGGGCGAACTCGGCGTAGAAATCGTTGTTGAATCTACCGGCCGCTTTACCGAAGGCGCAAAAGCTAAAGCACATCTTGAAGCAGGCGCTAAAAAAGTTATCATCTCCGCTCCGGCTAAAGGCGAAGATATTACCATTGTTATGGGCGTTAACGAAGATAAATATGAAGCAGACAAACACAATATTATCTCCAACGCTTCCTGCACAACCAACTGCCTGGCTCCGTTCACCAAAGTTCTGCTGGAAAACTTTGGTATTGTAAGCGGCCTTATGACTACCGTTCATTCTTACACCAATGACCAGAGAATTCTTGACCTGCCGCACAAAGATTTGCGCCGCGCCCGTGCAGCTGCGCAGTCTATCATTCCGACCACTACCGGTGCTGCCAAAGCAGTTTCCCTGGTTCTGCCGGAAGTTAAAGGCAAACTGAACGGTTTTGCAATGCGCGTTCCTACCCCGAACGTTTCCATTACTGACCTGACCGTACTGCTTGAAAAAGATACCACTGCCGAAGAAATTAACGCAGCTCTTAAAAAAGCAGCAGAAGGCGAACTGAAAGGCATTATGGGCTACAACGAACTGCCGCTGGTTTCCCGCGATTATAACGGCTGCCCGCTCAGCTCCATTGTTGACGGCCTTTCCACCATGATGGTTGGCCCGCGTATGGCTAAAGTTGTTGCCTGGTATGATAACGAATGGGGTTATTCCAACCGTGTTGTTGACCTTGCCTGCTACATTGCCTCCAAAGGCCTGTAAGAAGGTGGAGTAATGGAAAAGAAAACCTTATGCGATTTAGAGCTTAACGGCAAAAAAGCCCTTGTGCGCGTTGATTACAACGTGCCGATGGACGCCGAAGGCAATATTACGGATGATACCCGTATTACCGCTTCGCTTGATACTTTGCGTTATCTTCTGGAGCATGGCGCTGCCGTTATTTTAATGGCTCACCTTGGCCGCCCGAAAGGTGAAGTAAACAAAAAGTATTCTTTGGAACCGGTTGCCGCATATTTAAGCAAACTGCTTGATATGCCTGTTGCCTTTGCGCATGACTGCATTGGCGAAGAAGCAGAAAAAATGGCAGCGGCTTTAAAACCGGGCGAAGTTTTAATGCTGGAAAACCTGCGTTTCCATAAAGAAGAAGAAAAAAATGACCTTGGCTTTGCCGAAAAACTTGCTTCGCTGGCCGATGTATATATTAATGACGGTTTCGGCGTTTCGCACCGCGCACATGCTTCGGTGGAAGGCGTTACGCATTTTCTGCCGGCTGCCGCAGGCTTCCTGCTCGAAAAAGAAATTAAATTTATCGGGCGTGCCGTTACCAATCCGCTGCATCCTTATGCGGCAATTATCGGCGGCGCAAAAGTTTCCGATAAAATCGGCGTAATAGAAAACCTGCTTGATAAAGTTGACGTGCTTCTTATCGGCGGCGGCATGGCTAATACCTTCCTTGCCGCACAAGGTCACAAAATGGGCAAATCCCTTGTTGAAGAAGATAAACTTGAACTGGCGCGTGCCCTGCTTAAAAAAGCAGCAGAAAACAACGTTAAAATGCTGCTGCCGGTTGACCTTGTAATGGCTTCTGCCTTTGCGGCTGACGCCGATACAAAGGTTGAACGTGTTGAAACCCTGAGCCAGGACTATATGGCGCTTGACATTGGCCCGGAAAGCCGTTTGCAGTATGAAGCTGCTTTGCAGGGCGCAAAAATGATTGCTTGGAACGGCCCTATGGGCGTATTTGAGATGGATGCTTTTGCACATGGCACGGAAGCAGTTGCCGAAGCAGTTGCCAAGAGCAAGGCTGTAAGTATTGTAGGCGGCGGCGACAGTGTTGCCGCTATTGAAAAAACCGGCCTTGCTTCTAAAATAAGCCATATTTCTACCGGCGGCGGTGCAAGCCTTGAATATCTGGAAGGCAAAGTGCTGCCCGGTATTGCCGCATTGGATGACCTGCGCCGCAAAATGGTTGCAGGCAACTGGAAAATGCACAAAACAGTTGGCGAAGCGGTAGAACTTGCAGAAAGTATTGTAGAAGAAACGAACGGAACTTTGAACGAAGTTGTTATTTTCCCGCCGTTTACTGCTTTGGAAACCGTTGCTGATGCTATCGACGGCAAACATGTCGGCTACGGCGCGCAGGATATTTTCTGGGAAGATGAAGGCGCTTACACCGGTGCTGTTTCCGGCAAAATGATTGCCGATATCTGTGCGGAATATGTAATTATCGGCCATTCCGAACGCCGTACGCTGTTTGGCGACAACGAAGTTGCCGTTGCCAAAAAACTGCGCGCTGCCTACAGAAACGGCCTGAAACCAGTGCTTTGCGTTGGCGAAAATGCCGAAGAACGCGCGGAAGGCAAAACCTCCCGTAAAATAAGCATGCAGCTGCAAAACGCATTAAAAGGCATTACCGCCCAGGAAGCAGAAAACATGGTTGTTGCTTATGAGCCTTTGTGGGCCATTGGCAGCGGCAATGCTGCAACGGCGGCAGATGCACAGGAAGTTGCCGTGCTTATCCGCAGCAAAATAGAAAAAATCTTTTCGGAGGAAGTTGCGCGCAAAGTACGTATTTTGTACGGCGGAAGCGTAACCGAAAAGAATGCTGCCGATTTTGTGCAGGGCGAAATTGACGGCGTACTGGTTGGCGGCGCAAGCCTGAAAGCAGACAGCTTCAGCGCTATTGTACGCAGTGTGTGAGGATAACATGAAACCTGTAATGCTTATGATTTTGGACGGCTGGGGCATTGCCCCGGCCGGGCCTTATAATGCGGCCAAAACTGCAAAAACGCCGGAGCTTTCCCGCCTTTTTGAAACTTACCCGCATACAAGGCTTTTGGCTTCCGGCAATGCGGTAGGGCTGCCGGAAGGGCAGATGGGCAATTCGGAAGTAGGGCACTTAAATATCGGCGCCGGGCGCATTGTGTACCAGGAGCTGACGCGTATTACCAAAGCCTGCGAAGAAGGCACGCTGCTGCAAAACAAAGCGCTGCTTGAATGTATGGCGCGGGTAAAACAAAACGGCGGCGCACTGCATTTAATGGGGCTTTTAAGTGACGGCGGCGTACACAGCCACGAAAGCCATTTGTGGGCGCTTTTAAAAATGGCGAAAGCCAACGGCCTTGAAAAAGTTTACGTGCATGCGTTTTTAGACGGCCGTGATGTTGGCCCGAGCACCGCGCTGACTTATATTGAACGCCTGCAAAAAGTTATTGACGAAACAGGCTGCGGCGAAATTGCAACCGTCAGCGGGCGTTATTACGCCATGGACCGCGACAAACGCTGGGCGCGCACGCAAAAGGCTTATGATGCCATAACTCGGCACAGCGGAAAAACTTTTGCTTCTGCCGCTGAAGGCATTGAAGCAAGTTATGCTGCCGGTGTTACAGACGAATTTGTTGAACCGTTTGTTGTTGCTTCCGAAAATGACAGCCGCGTAAAAGACGGCGACGGCGTTATATTTTATAACTTCCGCCCGGACAGGGCAAGGCAGCTTACACGCGCCTTTACGGACAGTGACTTTGCCGGTTTTGAACGCGTTAAATTAAATGTGGCGTTTGTCTGCATGACTCAGTACGATGCAACCATTGATGCCGCAGTGGCTTTTCCGCCGGAAACGCTTGTTAATACCCTGGGAGAGGTTCTGGCAAAAAATAATCTGCGCCAACTGCGCATTGCCGAAACGGAAAAATATGCGCATGTAACGTTCTTTTTTAACGGCGGCGTGGAAACTCCTAACGTACTGGAGGACAGAGTGCTTATACCTTCGCCGCAGGTTGCCACTTACGACTTGCAGCCGGAAATGAGCGCCTACGAAGTGACGGACAAACTTTTAGCTCTGCTTGATGAAAATAAATATGATGTTGTTATTTTAAATTTTGCCAACCCCGATATGGTTGGGCATACCGGCGTAATGGATGCTGCCGTTAAGGCAATGGAAGCGGTAGATACCTGTGCCGGTAAAATAGTAAAAAAAGTGCTTGCGCTTGGCGGGGCGGTTTGCATAACTGCCGACCACGGCAACCTTGAAAAAATGTATGACGGAGAAACTAACCAGCCGTATACGGCGCATACCACTAACCCCGTGCCGTTTTTAATGGTATCGGCAGGCAGGCCGAAACTGCATGAAGGCATTTTGGCAGATATAGCGCCGACGCTGCTGGAACTTTTGGGCATAGCGCAGCCTGCAGAAATGACAGGGCACAGCCTGATAGAAAAGTAAAATAATCAGAGGTGAAAAACTAATGGCAATGATTACCGAAGTTTACGCAAGAGAAATACTCGATTCGCGCGGAAACCCGACCGTTGAAGTTGAAGTATGGCTTGAAGACGGCTCTGTCGGCCGTGCAGCCGTACCTTCCGGCGCATCTACCGGCGCACACGAAGCCGTTGAACTGCGCGACGGCGATAAAGAACGCTATGGCGGCAAAGGCGTAAGCAAAGCAGTTGATAACGTTAACGACGTTATTGCAGAAGCTTTGATTGGCCTTGAAGCAACACGCCAGACTGAAATTGACGAAATGCTCATCCGCCTTGACGGCACACCCAACAAAGGCAAACTGGGTGCCAACGCTGTACTTGGTGTATCCATGGCAGTTGCCAAAGCCGCAGCTAACTCCTGCGGGCTGCCGCTGTACCTGTACCTTGGCGGCGTAGCTGCACAGGAACTGCCCGTGCCGATGATGAACATTTTAAACGGCGGCCAGCATGCCGATAACAACGTAGACATTCAGGAATTTATGATTATGCCTGTTGGTGCAAAATCATTTACCGAATGCCTGCGCATGAATGTTGAAATTTACCATACGCTTAAATCCCTTTTAAAGGAAAAAGGCCTTGGCACCGGTTTGGGTGACGAAGGCGGCTTTGCGCCGGATTTGAAATCCAACGAAGAAGCCATTGCCGTTATTTTGGAAGCCGTTGAAAAAGCAGGCTACAAACCCGGCAAAGATATTGTTATGGCTCTTGACGTTGCTTCGAGCGAATTTTATAAAGACGGCAAGTATGACATGGCTGGCGAAGGCGTTGTAAAAACCAGCGAAGAAATGATTGACTATCTTGCCATGCTGTGCGAAAAATATCCTATTATATCCATTGAAGACGGCCTTGCTGAAGACGACTGGGACGGCTGGAAAAAACTTACCAAACGCCTTGGCAAAAAGGTTCAGCTTGTTGGCGACGACCTGTTTGTAACCAACGAAGCACGCCTTAAAGAAGGCATTGAAAAACATGTCGGCAACGCAATCCTCATTAAAGTAAACCAGATTGGCACGCTTACCGAAACTTTCCGCGCTATTGAAACCGCCAAACGCGCAGGCTACACCTGCATTATTTCCCACCGCAGCGGCGAAACGGAAGATACCACGCTTTCGGATATTGCAGTTGCCGTTAACGCAGGCCAGATTAAAACCGGCGCACCGGCAAGAACTGACCGCGTAGCAAAATACAACCAGCTTCTGCGCATTGAAGAAGACCTTGGCAGCGCAGCCAAATATAAAGGAATGGATGTTTTCTACAACATCAGCAAATAAACAGAGGCGCATAAAATGGATTTTGGTTTTAATCCCTTACAATATAAATACCCTTCGCGCCGCAGCGTAATGTACGGCACAAAGGGCATGGTTTGCAGCAGCCAGCCGCTGGCAGCGCAGGCCGGGCTTGATATGATTAAAAAAGGCGGCAACGCCGTTGATGCCGCTGTTGCAACCGCCATTGCGCTTACAATTTTAGAGCCTACCAGCAACGGGCTTGGCAGCGATGCCTTTGCCCAGGTGTGGGTTGGCGGCAAATTATACGGCTTAAACGGCAGCGGTTATGCACCTGAACTTTTAATACCGGACTGTGCGGCATTAAAAGATAAAACGGCAATTCCCGAGCGCGGCTGGGAATCGGTAACGGTTCCGGGTGCGGTATCTGCCTGGGCAGAACTGCACAAACGCTTTGGCAAACTGCCTTTTGCCGAACTGTTTGCACCGGCGATTGAATATGCCGAAAACGGCTATCCGGTATCGCCGGTTATCAGCCGCTTATGGCATGAAGGGCTTGGCGTTTTTGCTCCGTATAAAAATAACGCGGCCTTTAAAGGCTGGTTTGATACTTTTACTGAAAACGGCGAAACCCCGGCAGCCGGCACAGTTGCCAAGCTGCCCAAACAGGCCAGAACGCTGCGCCTTATTGCCGATAGCTATGGTGAAGCCTTTTACCGCGGCGAAATTGCCGCTGCTATTGATGAATTTTCGCGCAGCACAGGCGGCTATATCCGCAAAAGCGATTTAGCTGCTTACCGTGCCGAATGGGTAGAGCCAATCAGCATTGATTACCGCGGTTACCGCGTATGGGAACTGCCTCCTAACGGGCACGGCATTGTGGCGTTAATGGCGCTTAATATTTTAAAAGGTTTTGAACACAGCTGCAAAGACTGTGCCGAAAACCTGCACCACGAAATTGAAGCCATGAAGCTTGCCTATGCCGACGGCAGAAAATACGTTGCCGACCCGCGTTATATGAAAGCGCAGGTTAAAGAGCTGCTTAGTGATGAATATACGGCAAAACGCCGCGCACTTATTGGCGAACAGGCAATTATGCCTGAGCCGGGCAATCCGTTCTGCGGCGGTACGGTATATCTGTGTACGGCAGACGGCGACGGCAACATGGTTTCGTATATCCAAAGCAATTTTCAGGGCTTTGGCAGCGGCATAGTTGTGCCCGGTTACGGCATTGCCTTTAACGACAGGGCTTCCGGCTTTACGCTTGACCCGCAGCACGACGATTACCTTGTACCGCTGAAAAAGCCATATCATACCATTATACCGGGCTTTTTAACAAAAGATGGCAAAGCCGTGGGCCCGTTTGGCGTAATGGGCGGTTACATGCAGCCGCAGGGGCACTTGCAGGTTATCCACAACGTAATTGATTTTGGCATGAACCCGCAGGAAGCACTGGACTGCCCGCGCTGGCAGTGGATTGAAGGCAAAAAAGTTATGGTTGAAGCAGGCGTTGGCAAAGAATTAATTAACGCTTTGCGCGCCCGCGGGCACGAACTTATCGTAACCGATGACTTTATTGACTTTGGCCGCGGCCAGATGATTTGGCGCAATGATGACGGTGTGCTTGTTGGTGCAACAGAACCCCGCGCCGACGGTATGGTAGCAGTTTGGTAAAATAATAAAAAAATAAAAGCAATACTGCCTTTACTTTATGTAAGGGCGGTATTGCTTTTTTACAGAAATAAACAGTTTTAAATTTTAAACCGCGGTGTTAAGCTGCGGTTTTATTTTTTTGCAGCTTCAATAGCTTTGTTGCAGTCGGCAATGAAAGCGTCAACATCAATTCCGTGGGCAGCAGCGCCCTGGCCGATGCTTTCAAAATGGGATGCCATGCAGCCAACGCAGCCGAGGCCGTATTCTGCAAAAACTTCTAAAATTTCAGGATGGTTTTGAACGGCATCAATAATGCCGGTATCTTTTGTAAGCATATTTAATAATCCTCCTTAAAGCATAAATGCTAAATTATTTACTTTTTGCCTTTCGGCTTTTTTATTATACCACAGTTTGGCGAAAATAAAAGTTGCTTTAGGGTAACTTGCTTAAAAATATTTTTGCCAGCCGGTTAATTTACAAAAAAGTGCATTAATATGCATAATAATATTGTTTTTTAACTTAAAGTGGGGTATAATGGTGTAAAGTGGGGGAAAGGGGAGGAGAGTGCCGCTATGTTAATGGGTGAATATCAGCATACTATTGACGTAAAAGGCCGCCTTTTCATGCCCGCAAAGCTCCGTGAAACTCTCGGCGGCAGTTTTATCATCAGCAAAGGGCTGGATGGCTGCCTGTTTGTATATGATAAAGATGAATGGCATAAGCTGGAACTTAAACTTAACGCTTTGCCGATGACGAATAAAAATGCCCGTACTTTCAGCAGGTTTTTCTTCAGCGGCGCAGCCGAAGTGGAATGTGACAAGCAGGGGCGCGTGCTGCTTCCGGCAAGCCTGCGTATTTTTGCCGGGCTTGAAAAAAACGCGGTAATAGTTGGCGTAGGCAGCAGGGCTGAAATTTGGGACGCAGCCCGTTGGCAGGAATATAACGCAGTTAATGCTGAAGATGCCGACGCTGTGGCAGCGCAGCTTGCTGATATGGATATAGGTATTTGAAATGGCAGCAAACGAATTTAAGCATAAAAGCATTTTGCTTGATGAAAGCGTTAAATGGCTTATAACAAATAAAGACGGCGTTTATGTGGACTGCACTATGGGCGGTGCCGGACATTCCTTCGGTTTTGCTTCGCAGCTTAACGCGGACGGAATGCTTATAGGCATTGACCAGGACGAAGATGCCATTGCTGCATCCAAAATACGCCTGGCTCCGTGCAAATGCCGGATAGCTACCGTAAAAAGCAATTTTAAAGATTTTGATGCTGTGCTTGACAGCCTTAATATAGAGCAAATTGACGGTATCTTTTTTGACCTTGGTGTTTCAAGCTATCAGCTGGATACGCCGGAACGCGGTTTTTCGTATATGCATGACGGGCCGCTTGACATGCGCATGGATAAAAGCGCGAAGCTGAGCGCGGAATATATTGTAAATAATTATTCCGAAAGCGAGCTTGCTGATATCATTCACCGTTACGGTGAGGAGCGCTGGAGCAAACGCATAGCTGCTTTTATTGCGGCAGAACGTAAAAACAAACACATTTCCACCACTTTTGAACTGGTGGAAATTATAAAAAAAGCTATACCCAAAGGTGCCAGAATGGATGGGCCGCACCCGGCGAAAAGAACTTTTCAGGCACTGAGGATTGAAGTTAACAATGAACTCGGCATACTGCAAAAAACAATGGAAAATGCTGTGGCAAGGCTTAAAACAGGCGGAAGAATTGGCGTAATAACCTTTCATTCGCTGGAAGACAGAATTGTAAAACAAACTTTTGCAGCGCTTGCCAAAGGCTGCATTTGCCCGCCGCAGTTTCCGGTATGTGTGTGCGGCAGAAAACCGCAGCTGAAAAAAGTGGGGAATATTGTGCCGCCTGCGGAAGAAGTTGAAGAAAATCCGCGTGCGCGCAGTGCAAGGCTTAGGTTTGCCGAGAAATGCTGATAAATATTGATGGAGGAAAACGCTATGTTAGCCAGAAAGTATGATGAATATGCATGGGAATTGGAAGAACAACAAGAAAATACTGTACGGCAGACAGCGTATGTAAAAAGGCCCAAACAGCGCAATTTAAAACTTATGCGCCGCCGTATTGCTGTGGTGGCAGGAATTTTGCTGGCTACTTATTTTGCATGCGTTGTACGCAGCGAATGCCTTATTTCCAAAAGCAATGAGCTTGTAGCCTTAAAACAGCAGGAAGCGGCTTTGATGCTGGAAAACAGCGAGGAACGCATTGTTGTTGAGCAGCTTAAGGGGCCTGAAAGAATTACCTCTATTGCAGAAAAGCAGCTTGGCATGCAGGTAGCGCGCAACAATATTTATGTTAAAGCAGACAAAGGTAAAATTGCTTATGACGGTTATGCTTATGCAAAGTAAAAAACATAGCCTTCTTAAGCAAGATATGGTATAATAATATAAAATTTTATGGGAGGCAGCCTGAGTGTATTAAGGCTGCCGTTTCACTTTTGGAGGTATCCGGATGGAAAAGAATTTACAGGATTTGCTGAATCTGCTGCCGGACGCAGAAGTTACCGGCGCGGCAGGCAAAACCATTACTGATATAACTGCCGATTCCCGCGTTGTTGTGCCGGGAAGTTTATTTATCTGCCTGAAAGGCGCAACCGTTGACGGGCATAAATTTTTACAGCAGGCGCATGAAAAGGGCGCTGTGGCAGCTATTGTTGAAGATGCTGCTGCATGCCCGGAAGGCATGACGCTGATTAAGGTAAACGATACCAGAAGGGCCATGGAGTTAGTGACCCCTTATTTTTTTGACTATCCCGGCAAAAAAATGCGCATGATTGGCGTTACCGGAACTAACGGCAAAACAACTACCACCAATATTATCAGGCTTATTCTGCGTAAGGCAGGATATAAGGTTGGTATGATTGGCACCATTAATATTATGATAGAAGATGAAGAAACCGTTTCGCATAATACAACGCCGGATGTTGTTGATTTGCAGAAAACTCTGTATAAAATGCAGCAGTGCGGGTGCGATTATGTGGTAATGGAAGTTTCGAGCCATGCTTTGGCATTAAAACGTGTTGCCGGTATTGAATATGATACGGCTGTTTTAACCAATATTACGCAGGACCATCTGGATTTTCATAAAACCTTTGAAAATTACCGTGATGCCAAAAGCCTTTTGTTTGAACATCTGGCAGGCGGCACCAAGGAAGGCAAAACTGCCGTGCTTAACATGGATGACCCCAGCAGTAAAATTATTGCTGCACGTACTAAAGTGCCGGTAATTACTTACGGCGAAAGCAAGGATTACGATATTTATCCCATCAGTTTTGACGTGCAGGCCAAACAAATGGCATTAAAACTGCATACACCTGCCTGCGATATGGATTTGGTGCTTAAAATTACTGGTGAATTTAACGTATATAATGTAATGTCCGCCGTGGGCGCAATGCTTGCCGAAAAGATTGACCCGCAAATTATTATGGACGTGCTTGACGGCTTCAACGGAGTGCCGGGACGTTTTCAGCTGGTAGAGGCAGGGCAGCCCTACACCGTAATTGTGGATTATGCCCATACCCCGGACGGACTGGAAAACGTGCTGAAAACTGCGCGCGGTATTACTCGCGGCAAACTTTGGGTTGTGTTTGGCTGCGGCGGTGACCGCGACAACAAAAAACGCCCGATTATGGGACGCATTGCGCTGGAACTTGCGGATAATGTTGTTGTAACTTCCGATAACCCTCGTACAGAAGACCCGGAACTTATTATTGATGAAATTGAAACTGCTCTTAAGGAAATTCCGGCAGGAAAAACCAGCGTGCGTTTAAGCGACAGGCGTGAAGCGATTAACTATGCCCTTGCACATGCTGCCGCTGATGATGTTGTTTTAATTGCCGGAAAAGGGCATGAAAATTATCAGATAATCGGTCATGAAACCATTCATTTTGATGACCGTGAAGTAGTGCAGGAATACTGGCAGAACAAAAGGTGATATGATGTTTGATTTGCAGGAAATACTGGCGGCAACGGGAGGAAGCTGCCGCAGTTTGCAGAATGTTGAATTTACCGGCATTAATACGGACAGCCGCACCATTAAAAGCGGAGAACTGTTTGTAGCGTTAAGCGGCGAAAATTTTGACGGCCATAACTATTGCGCCAAAGCACTGGCACTGGGCGCAGCGGGCGTACTTGTAAGCCATGATGTTGAAGGTTTGCCGCAGGATGCCGTTGTTATAAAAACAGATGACACTTTAAAAGCATATCAGCTTATTGCCAAAGCCTGGCGTGATAAGCAGAAAAATTTAAAGGTTGTTGCGGTAACCGGTTCCAACGGCAAAACATCAACCAAAGATTTGATTGCAGCCTGCCTTGCCTGCAAGTATAATGTTGTTAAAACGGAGGCCAATTTTAATAACGAAATAGGGCTTCCCAAAACATTGCTGAACATTAAAAACGATACGGAAATTGCCGTTGTGGAAATGGGCATGCGCGGGCTGGGGCAGATAAGCGCCCTGTGCAAACTGGCAAGCCCCGACGCTGCCGTTGTAACAAACGTTGGCGAAACACATATGGAACTTTTGGGCAGTATGGAAAATATTGCCAGAGCCAAAAGCGAAATTGTTGAAAATTTAACGGCGCAGCAGTTTGCGGTGCTTAATAACGACGATGTTTTTGTGCGCCGCATGGCAGATAAAACCGCAGCCAAAGTTATAAGCTACGGCTGTACGGAAGAAGCCGGCGTATATGCGCAGAACATTAAACTTACGGCAGAAGGCAGCGAGTTTGACTGCGTTTGTGCCGCAGCAGGCGAAAAAGAACATATCGTGCTTCCGCTTTTGGGCGAGCATAATGTTTATAACGCGCTGGCAGCCATTGCCGTGGCGGCTGCATTTAATGTTTCGCTGGTGCAGATAAAAAATGCTTTAAAGGATGCGCGCCTTACTGGCAAACGCCAGGAATTTATGCAGTTTGGCAGCGTAACGGTTATTAATGATGCCTATAATGCCAGCCCTGCATCTATGGCAAGCGCTTTAAAAACACTGCATGCCGTAAAAGATGCCAAAGGCGGCAGGGCTGTTGCCGTGCTGGCCGATATGCTGGAGCTTGGCGCGCTTTCCGTGCAGGCACATAAGGAAGTTGGCGAAATGGCCGCTGCCGAAGGCGTTGACGTGCTTATTACTTATGGCACGGAAGCAGTAAATACTGGGCGCGCAGCGCAGGAAAAAGGCGTAAAAACTTTTATTTGCCATGACCGTGCGGAAGCAGCCAAAATTTTAAGCGGCATTTTACGCAATGATGATATAATTTTACTCAAAGGCTCTCATTCCATGCAGGTTGATGGTTTGATTGACCTTGTTCTGAAAAAATAAAATCCGGAGTGTTGGATAAATGACAATTAATCTTCTTGGTGCACTGACTACGGCGTTTATTATATGTGCCGTAACCGGGCCGAGCTTTATTTCGGTTTTGCATAAACTGAATTTTGGGCAGAGCATCCGCGAATGCGGCCCGAAAGAACACATGAAAAAAAGCGGCACGCCTACCATGGGCGGCATTATGATGCTGCTGGCAATTCTGGTTGCCGTTGCCGTATGGTGCAATTTTACACCGGCGTTGTGCATTGCCCTGCTTTTAACATTCGGCCATGCGCTGATTGGTTTTGTTGACGATTATATTAAAGTTGTAATGAAACGCAACCTTGGCCTTACCGCTGCACAGAAGTTTTTTATGCAGTTTGTACTGGCTGGGGCGTATGTTTATTATATTGAAACCCATGTGCAGTCTGATTTAAGCATAGCCATACCCGGTACGGAATATATGCTTCCGTTAGGCTGGTTATATTACGTGCTTGTATTTTTGCTGCTTGTGGGTACAACTAACGCCGTAAACCTTACCGACGGGCTTGATGGGCTTGCGGCAAGCGTTACGCTGCCTGTAACGGTTGCTTATGCGTTTATTGCCTATAACACCGGCCATGCCGATTTAAGCGTGTTTGCGCTGGCCATTACCGGTGCGTGCCTCGGCTTTTTGCTGTTTAACCACCATCCGGCCAAAGTGTTTATGGGTGATACTGGTTCGCTGGCAATAGGCGGCGGTGTTGCGGCGCTGGCGCTGCTTACGCATACAGAACTTTTGCTTGTAATTCTCGGCGGCATTTACGTTATGGAAGCGACATCTGTAATAATGCAGGTTACTTATTTCCGCCTTACGGGCGGCAGGCGTATTTTCCGCATGACGCCGATACATCATCATTTTGAACTTGGCGGATGGAAAGAAACCAAAATTGTAAAACGTTTTTTTGCCGCAAGCTGCCTGCTGTGCATTGCGGGTGTTTTGCTGTGGCTTAACGGAAACGGAGGATTTTAATTTTGAGTAAGGCTGTACTTGTTTATGGCATAGGCATCAGCGGCTGCGGCGCTGCGGATATTCTTGCACGTCAGGGCAAACGTGTGCTGCTTTATAATGATGCCGGGCATGAGGTTGATGCAGATTTAAAAGAACTGCTTGCCAAAAGCGGCGGGCAAATTGTAATAGGCAAAAAAGAAGGCCTGCTGGATGATGTGGAAGAAGTAATTCTTTCACCGGGCATCAGCATGGAAAACCCTCTGGTGCAGGAAGCGCTGAACCGCGGCATTAATGTAACCGGCGAGGCGGAACTTGCTTACCGCAATTATAACGGGCATATTGTGGGCATTACCGGCACCAACGGTAAAACAACAACTACTATTTTAATAGGCGAAATGCTGGCAACGCTGCCGTGCGTAACCAAGGTGGGCGGCAATATCGGCATGGCGCTTACCAAAGAAGTTGAAACCATGCCCGAAAATTCGTGGCTGGCAGCTGAACTTTCCAGCTTTCAGCTGGAAACTGTGCAGAACTTCCGTGCAGAAATTGCCGTTATTTTAAATTTAACGCCTGACCATTTAACGCGCCACCATACAATGAAGGCTTATGGTGCGGCTAAATGCAATATTTTTAAAAACCAGCATCCGGAAGACGTAACACTGCTTAATTTTGATGACTCCGTTGTTAAAAGCTGGGGCGGGCTTGTGCCGGGCAGGTTGTGCTGGTTCAGCCGCAGGGAAGTTTTGCCGCAGGGCATTTATATGCAGGACGGCGATTTTGTTATTGCCTGGAACGATACTAAAGAAGTTATCTGCAACAGGAAAGATTTGCAGATTTTTGGCGGGCATAACGAAGAAAACGTGCTGGCTGCTATTGGCGCGGCGTTTTTTGCAGGCGTTGAACCCTGTAATATTGCAGAAGCGCTGAAAAACTTTAAAGGTGTTGAACACCGCATTGAATATACGGCGACAATTAACGGCGTACGTTATTATAATGATTCCAAAGCAACCAATACCGATTCTACCATTAAGGCGCTGGAAGCGTTTGACGGGCATTTGATTTTAATTGCCGGCGGGCGCGATAAACTGACCCCGCTTGAAGAAATGATGCAGCTTGTAAAAACAAAGGTTGATACGCTGATTTTGCTTGGCGAAGCTGCAGAGCGTTTTAAAGAAGCGGCTGAAAAAGCAGGCGTCAGCGATATACGCATGGTAACTTCCATGAAGGAAGCTGTGGAGCTGGCGCATAAAACGGCTGTTGAACCGCAGACGGTGCTTTTATCTCCGGCGTGCGCATCCTTTGATATGTTTACAGGTTTCCCGGAGCGCGGGCGCTGCTTTAAACAGATAGTTGCGGAACTTTCGGCTGCGGAGGAAAAATAAAGTGAAGGTTATACTTTCTGGCGGCGGTACAGGCGGGCATATTTACCCGGCGCTTACCATTGCCGACCAAATAAAAAAACTTCGCCCTGATGCGCAGATTATTTTTGTAGGCACGCAGCAGGGGCTTGAAAAAAATATTATTCCGCGCTACGGTTATCCGCTGCGCTATATTGAAATAGCCGGTTTTAAACGCAGCCTGAGTTTTGACACGCTGCGTTCCTTCGGCAAACTGTTTAGCGGGCTGATTGGCGCAAACAGCCTTATCAGCGAAATAAAGCCGGACCTTGTTATAGGCACCGGCGGCTATGTATGCGGGCCGGTGGTGTTTTTAGCAGCTCTGCGCGGCATTCCAACCGCAATTCAGGAGCAGAATGCCATGCCGGGCGTTACCAATAAAATTTTGGCACGCTTTGTAAAAAAAGTGTTTTTGGGGTACCGTGAGGCTGAAAAATATTTTACGGGAAAATCGCGTAAGATATATACCGGCAATCCCATCCGCAGTGAAATTCTTTCTAATAAACGCAGTGAAGCGGTAAAATTTTTCGGGCTTGACCCGGAAAAACAAACGATTCTGGTATCCGGCGGCAGCCGCGGCGCACAAAGCATTAACAAGGCCATGCTTTATGTTGAACAGGCGTTGAGCGGCAGGCATGATGTACAGGTTCTGCATGCTACCGGTGAAGCCAATTACGAAGCATATATCAAAGAGCTTAACCAAAAAGGCTCTGTTGAAGATAATATAATTGTTAAGCCTTATCTGCATGATATGCCAATGGCACTGGCGGCGGCAGATTTGGCGGTGTTCCGCGCAGGAGCGATAGGCCTTGCGGAGCTTACGGCAAAGGGTGTGCCTTCTGTTTTAATTCCTTACCCTTATGCAACGGCCAACCATCAGGAGTTTAACGCCCGTGCGGTAGAGGCTGCCGGTGCGGCCAAAGTTATATTGGATAAAGAACTTACAGGCGAAAAACTGCTTGAAGAAATAGAGCATTTATTAATACGCAGCGAAGATTTGCAGAAAATGAAAAAAGCTGCCAAAAGCCTGGGCAGGCCGGGCGCGGCGAAAGAAATTGCGCAGCAGGCTTTGCAGCTTGTTAAAAATTGAGCGGGGAGGATTTTAAATGCTTTCGGGAATACACAATATTCATTTTATTGGTATTGGCGGCGCCGGAATGAGTGCTTTGGCACATGTGCTTTGCGAACGCGGCTTTCATGTATCCGGTTCGGATAAAAACGCCGGCGGCATCTGCGAGAAGCTGAAAGAGCTGGGAGCCGTTGTTTATCAGGGGCATGCTTCCGGGCAGGTAAATGGTGCGGATGCGGTTGTTATTTCGTCTGCCATTCATCCGGATAATTGTGAGCTGGTGGCAGCCAAAGAGCAGGGCATAAAAGTTATGCACAGGTCGGACGTATTGGCGGAGTTGCTTAACCATGCCGACGGAGTTGCTGTGGCAGGTGCGCACGGCAAAACTACAACCAGCGCAATGTTAAGCTGCATAGCAGCGCAGAGCGGCATAGACCCTACCATTGTTATCGGCGGCGAAGTAACAAGCCTTGGCGGCAATGCACGCAGCGGCAAGGGTCGTTATGTAATTGCCGAAGCGGATGAAAGCGACGGTTCGTTTTTGAAGTTTTATCCACTGTATGCGCTTGTAACCAATATTGAAAACGACCATATGGACCATTACGGCAGTGAGGAAAATATTTATGCCGCATTTAAGCAGTTTGTAGGCAGTGTAAAACCGGGCGGCGCGGCGGTGTTGTGCATGGATAACCCAAAATTACGCCGCCTGGCGCAGGAAACAGAAACCCGTGTTATCAGCTACGGCATAGATGATGAACAGGCCGATTACGTTGCCAAAGACATTGTTTACCATACCTGCGGCACGGATTATAAAGTTTATAAAAACGGCAGCCTGTTTGCGGAAGTTCAGCTGATTGTTCCCGGCAGGCACAATGTGCTTAATTCGTTGGGCGCGCTTGTTTGCGCTGTTGAAATGGGAATAAAAACGGACAGCATTTTAAAAGCACTGAAGGAATTTACCGGTGCGCACCGCCGTTTTGAAACCAAAGGGCGCGTTAACGGCGTATGGGTTGTTGATGATTATGCGCATCATCCCACGGAAATAGGCGTAACCTTAAAAGCGGCGCTGCAAACGAAGCCGCAGCGTTTAATCTGCGTTTTCCAGCCGCACCGCTATACGCGCACCCAGCTTTTGTTCAATGAGTTCTGCGCCTGCTTTAAAGGCTGCGATAAACTTATAGTAACCGATATTTACGCGGCCAGCGAAGACCCCATTGAAGGCGTGAACAGCCAAAAGCTTGCCGAAGGCATTAAGAAAACTTCGGGTGTTGATGTTGAGTATGTGCCGTCAATGGCGGATATAGAAAGTTATCTTGCGGCAAATGCCCGCACCGGTGATTTGGTTATGACTATCGGCGCAGGTGATGTATATAAAGTTGGCGAAGCATTAGTAGCAGATTTGCAAAGGAGCAATGAAAATGTTTAACAAAAATCAGGTAGTTGCAGTTGTAATGGGCGGGCCTTCCGCAGAACGTGAGGTTTCTTTAAATACCGGCGCAGCTATTGCCAATGCGCTGAGGGAATATGGTTATACCAATGTTGTTGAAATTGACCTTGACCCGCGCAATTTCGGCAAACAGCTTGCCGAAAGCAAAGCAGAAGTTGTTTTTAACGCTGTGCACGGCCTTTACGGCGAAGACGGACGTTTGCAGACTTTGCTGGAAATACGCGAGATGCCTTATACCGGCAGCGGCATGATTGCCAGCGTATCCTGCATGGACAAGGTTATTACCAAACGTATGCTGCGCGACGCAGGTATTTCCACTCCGGCCTGCCTGATTGTTAATAAAAAGGAAAGCGGCATAAAAGAAAAGATTATGCAGCGTTTCAGCCTGCCGGTAGTTATTAAACCTGCAAGCCAGGGTTCCAGTATCGGCGTGGAAATTGTTAAAGAAGAAAAACAGCTTGATGAAGCGCTGGCAAACGCTTTTAAATATTCTCGTGATATTCTGGTGGAAGAATTTATCGGCGGCAAGGAACTTACCGTTTCCATGATGCAGAAAGACGGTGAAGTGGTTGCCCTGCCTGTTATTCACATTGCCCCGCATTCCGGTATGTATGATTATCATTCCAAATATACAAAAGGCGCAACGGAATATATTTGCCCGGCAGATTTGGATGAAGAAACAACCAAAAAAGTGCAGGAAATAAGCAAACAGGCTTATGAAGTTTTGGGCTGCAGCGGCGTTGCCCGTGCCGATGTTATGCTTGATGAAGAAGGCAACGGCTATGTGCTTGAAATTAATACCGTGCCCGGCATGACCGCAACCAGCCTTGTTCCTAAAGCGGCAGCTGCGGCAGGAATTTCTTTCCCCGAATTGTGCAATATTATTTTACAGTCCGCATCAGTTAATAATAAATAATTTACTTAGTAACCAAGAATATTTTTAAGAGGTGTTAAAGGTGCAATCGACACGCGAACGTTTAAAAGCAAACCGTAAAAAGCGGCGGTTACGCCTTTTGCGCCTGTTTTTTATTGCAGCCGTTATTATAGGCGCGCTTGCCGGGGCATGGAGATGGGCTACTTCCACGGGGACGGCCTTTGGCAGCATTGTTATTGAAGGTACATCGCAGCTTACGCAGAGCGAGCTTTTAAGTATGTGCGGCACACAGGAACCGGTTAATTTATTTGTTGTTTCGCCTTCGGCAATAGAAAAAGCCATTGCCAATGACGTGCGTTTTGAAAAGGCAGAAACCGAATATTTCTGGCCGGGCGTGCTGGTGGTGCGCGTAAAAGAACGTATACCGGCGCTGTACATTGCCTGCTCGTATAAAGGTTATGCGCAGGTAGATTACAACGGTGTTGTGATGAGTGTCAGCGACGGTATTAAAGAGGCTGACGCCCCTGTGCTTTCCGGCGTTGTAACCGGCAATATATTTTTTGGCGACACGATTAAAGAAAAAAACGTGCTTGAAATTTTAAGCTTTTTAAGCAAGCTTGATAAGGAAGTAACCGATTCTATCTCCGAAATTGCTGTTGACGGCAGCAATAATGTTAAGTTTAACCTGCGCTACGGTTATCCGATTCTTTTGGGTAATGCAGATAACATTTCTGATAAGCTGGATATTTTTATTACGGTTTTCAATGATATAAAAACAAAAAATATTAGAGCTGAATATATTGACTTAACCTTCGCAAAGCCTTATATTAAGTTAAGGCAGAAAGCCTGATATTTTTGAAAGGAATTTGAAAATTTATGTTAGCAAATAAACATGCCAAAATAATGCTTGTACTGGTTTTTGCCGTTTTGGGCTTTATGCTGGCAACTCAGATAAAAACTACCGAACGGCAGAAAACCATTAATGTCCAGCGTGCAGAAGAATTAACAGAGCGCCTGCGTGTTGTAGAACAGCAGCGCGACGATTTGGCTAAGGAAATTGAAAAATTGCAGGCCAATAACAGCAGCGACAAGGTTTTGGAAAACGAACTTGAACGTTTGAAGGAATTTGCCGGTGAAGTTCCGCTGGAAGGCAAGGGTATCCAGTTAATTCTTGATGACAGCAAAGTAACGGCGCAGGTTGGCGAAAATCCCAATTTGTATATTATTCATGACGATGACCTGCTGCGCGTAATTAACGAACTGCGCGCTGCCGGTGCAGAAGCAATTTCCATTAACGGAGAAAGGCTTGTTTCAACCAGTGAAATACGCTGCGCAGGGCCTACGCTTTCGGTAAATAACAACCGCAGCGCACCGCCTTATGTAATACTTGCCATTGGCAATCCTTCAAATCTTGCCAGTGCCCTTAAATTAAGGGGCGGCGTGCTTGATACCTTTAAGTTCTGGGGTATTCAGGCAGAGCTTACCATGCCGGAGGTTGTAAAAATACCTGCTTTTAAAGGCCGCCGCACTTTTGAATATGCTCAGGCAGCCGAAGAACATCAGGAAACGGCAAAGGAGGGTAAATAATATGCTCTATGCACTCGCCGGTATTGTAATCGGTTTTGCAGCCGGATGGTATTTTCCCCTGTATCTGCCGTTTGAATATGCCCGTTTGCTTTCCGTATCGCTGATGGCAGCGCTTGATACTGTTTTTGGCGGTATGCGCTCCAGCATGGAAGGCAAATATGATAATACCGTATTTATTACAGGCTTTTTTACCAATGCTGTTTTGGCAGCGTTTTTGTGCTATTCTGGTATTTTGCTGGGCATAGATTTGTACCTTGTCGCTATTTTGATTTTTGGGATGCGCATTTTTAACAATCTTGCTGCCATCCGCCATCTGTTTCTTAAAAAATAAAATAATTTTTTAATGCAGCAGGAAAAATACCGTTATATGTTGAATATTATTTCGATATCTATGTGATGGAATTTACCCAACTTATTAAGGGGGAATATAAATAATGTTTGAAGAGTTTGAAGAAAAAGGCATGGACAATCTTGCCAATATCAAGGTAATCGGTGTTGGCGGCGGCGGCAACAATGCCGTTAACAGAATGATTTCCGCAGGCGTGAAGGGTGTGGAATTTATTGCTGTAAACTGCGATGCGCAGGCACTTTTGCTTTCCAAAGCACCGACACGCATCCAGATTGGCGAAAAACTTACCAAAGGTCTTGGCGCGGGTGCTAACCCGGAAATCGGCGAAAAAGCAGCTGAAGAAAGCCGCGACCAGATTCTGGACGCGCTGAAGGGCGCAGATATGGTATTTGTTACCGCAGGCATGGGCGGCGGCACAGGTACAGGTGCAGCACCTATTGTTGCCGAATGTGCGCGCGAAGTGGGCGCACTTACCGTAGGCGTTGTTACCAAACCGTTTTCTTTTGAAGGCAAACGCCGTATGAATCAGGCTGAAAGCGGTATTATAAATATCAAAGAAAAAGTTGATACTTTAATTACCATTCCTAATGACCGTTTGCTGCAGGTTATCGACAGAAGAACTTCCATGCTGGAAGCCTTCCGCATTGCCGATGATGTTCTGCGTCAGGGCGTTCAGGGCATTTCCGATTTGATTGCGGTTCCGGGCCTTGTTAACCTGGACTTTGCCGATATTAAAACGGTTATGTCTAACGCAGGTTCTGCATTGATGGGCATTGGCATGGCAAAAGGCGACGACGGCGCACGCGCTGCTGCCGAAGCTGCCATTAAGAGCCCGCTTCTGGAAGCATCTATCGAAGGTGCTCGCGGCGTGCTGTTTAACATTACCGGCGGCGCAGAACTGTCGTTGTTTGATGTTACCGAAGCATCCAATATTATTACCGAAGCCGTTGACCCCGAAGCCAATATTATCTTCGGTGCGGTTATCGATGAAACTCTTAAAGACGAAATCCGTGTTACCGTTATTGCTACCGGCTTTAACAAGGAAATGCCGACGCATGGCGGCAAACCTTCTATTGTACGTCCGGGCGGCGGTTATCAGCAGCAGCACGATAACGACAGCAATAACAATAAACCGCATATGGGCGGCAGCGGAATTATTCACAAACATTCTTCCGATACGGAGATTCCGCCCTGGATTCGCGGCTGATTTTAACTTAATACTGCATTTAAAGCCTCTGCTTATGTTAGCAGAGGCTTTCTATATTTTGGGGTAAAAATTGCTTGTGATTTTAAATATACACAATATCTTGTTTCTTTTAAGTTGGCGTTATGTTATAATATAAGTGCTTATCCAACAAATACAAGGAAGTGAATGTATGAGATGCCCATTTTGTAATTATAATGACAGCAGAGTTGTAGATTCTCGTTCGGTTGATGACGGCGCTTCTATCCGCCGCAGGCGTGAATGCCCAGATTGCGGCCGCAGGTTTACTACTTACGAAAAATACGAAGAAACACCTTTGGTTGTAAATAAAAAAGACGGGCGCCGCGAGCTGTTTGAATCGAAAAAACTTTTGAACGGCTTGATTAAGGCTTTTGAAAAACGCCCGATTTCTTACGAAAAAATTAAGGAAATGGCAGACCATATTGAGCGCGAACTGCGTATGCGCGGTGAATCGGAGGTGCGCAGCGAAGTTATTGGCGAGCTTGTTATGAACCATCTGGAAAAAACAGACCAGATTGCTTATGTACGTTTTGCTTCTGTTTACAGGCAGTTTGCCGATGTAAACAATTTTATGCAGGAATTGCAGCGTATTATTAATAACAACGAAAACAAGGAACGGAGTGACGCCGAGCATGAAAATTCGTAAACGCGATGGGCGTATTGTAGCGTTTGATGACAGCAAAATAACGGATGCTATTTTTGCAGCAGCCCAGGCCGTTGGCGGTGCGGACCGCGAAATGGCGGTGGAAATTACACTGTGCGTATTAAAATGCCTGAAAGCAGAAAACGAGGAAATTGTTGATGTTGAGCATGTGCAGGACATTGTTGAAAAGGTTTTAATAAAAAAAGGACATGCCAAAACGGCAAAATCTTATATTTTGTACCGTGCCAAACGTACGGATATCCGTAATGCGCGCAGCGAACTGATGGACACCGTGGCGGAAATTTTAAAGGAAACCGACCGCGATAATGCCAATATTTCCAACTCTCCTTCGGCAAAAATGCTGCAAATTGCTTCGGCTGCCAGCCGCGAATATTATTTGAACCGTGTTATTCCGGAAGAAATGGCGGCGGCGCATAAACGCGGCGATATTCATATTCATGACCTTGATTTTTACGGCAAAACCTTAAATTGCCTGAACATTCCGCTGGGCAGATTGCTGCATGAAGGCTTTAATAACGGGCATGGCTATATCCGTCCGCCGAAACGCCCGGGTTCTGCGGCTGCGCTGGCTGCTATTGTGCTGCAAAGCAACCAGAACGATATGTTTGGCGGCCAGTCTTTCGGCTTTTTTGATACCGATATGGCCGATTTTGTAGAAGGTGCGGAAGAAAATGAAGTTTTTCAGGCAATGGAAGCGCTGGTTTATAATTTAAACAGCATGCATTCGCGCGCCGGTGCGCAGGTGCCGTTCAGCAGCCTTAACCTTGGGCTTGATACCAGCGAAAACGGGCGTAAGGTTACGCGCAATTTGTTAAAGGCTTACGGCAACGGCCTTGGACGCGGCGAAAACCCGATTTTCCCGAACGTTATTTTCCGCGTTAAACGCGGCGTTAATTTAGACCCCGGCGACCCGAACTATGATTTGTTCCAGCTGGCAATAAGCGTGGCTGCAAAGCGCCTGAATCCGACTTTCAGCTTTATGGATACCACCTACAACCGCGATTACGGCGGACAGGTGGCTTATATGGGCTGCCGCACGCGCGTTATTGCCAACCGCCATGGCGAGGAGATTACTACCGGGCGCGGCAACCTTTCGTTTACAACAATTAACCTTACGCGCCTTGCCATTAAAGCAGAACGCAATATAGACAAGTTTTATCAGATGCTTGACGATATGATGAAGCTTGTTGCGGAGCAGCTTTATCACCGTTACCGCGTGCAGTGCAACCTGCGTGTGCGCGACCTGCCGTTTTTGATGGGCCAGGGGCTTTACATGGGCAGCGATAAACTTAAAAAGGATGACCGCATTGAGACTGCAATTAAAAACGGTACGCTTGCCATTGGTTTTATCGGCCTTGCCGAAACGCTTACTTCGCTGATTGGCAAACATCAGGGCGAAAGCGAAGAAGCGCAGAAGCTGGGGCAGGAAATTATCGGTTACATGCGCAAGCGCGTAGATGAATACTGCGATAAATATGATTTGAATTTCAGCCTTATTGCAACGCCGGCAGAAGGGCTTTCAGGACGCTTTATCCGTATCGACCGCAAGGAATACGGCATTATTCCCGGCGTGACCGATAAAGCGTACTATACAAATTCCTTCCATGTGCCGGTTGGTTATCCAATCAGCGCGTTTGATAAGATGCGCGTTGAAGGACCGTACCATAAATTTACCAACGGCGGGCATATCAGCTATGTAGAGTTTGAATCTTCGCCGGTGCATAATTTGCAGGCCGTTGAAGATGTTCTGCGCCATATGCTGGCGTGCGACTGCGGCTATGTAGGCATTAACTTCCCGATTGATTACTGCGAGGACTGCGGCTATACAGGTATTATTGATACAGATTACTGCCCTGTATGCGAAAAGAAGCTTACGCAGATTCGCCAGCGCGCTAATTGCTGCACGGAATAAGGAGGCAGGCTATGCTGAGGGTTGCAGGTATTTTAAATGAATCTATCGTAGACGGGCCCGGCATACGTGCGGTAGTGTTCTTTCAGGGCTGCCCGCGCCACTGCGAAGGCTGCCATAACCCGTCTACGCTGCCGTTTGAAGGCGGCACGGAATATACGCCGGAGGATTTGGCGCAGGATATTATAAAGCGCCTTACGCCTTTGCACCGCGGCATAACCTTAAGCGGCGGCGAACCGCTGGCGCAGGCCGACGGCGTGCTGGAATTTTTGCAGGCAATGAAAAAGCTTAAGCCGGGGCTGAACGTATGGTGCTATACCGGTTATGTATATAACGAAGTAAAAAATCTGCCGGTGCTTAAGGAAATTAACGTATTGGTAGACGGGCCGTTTATTCTCGCGCAGCGCGATTTGGACTTTCCGTACCGCGGTTCGCGCAACCAGCGTTTAATAGATGTTCCGGCATCTTTAGAAAAAGGTGAAGCAGTGGATTTTGAGTTATAGGAGGGATAACAATGCTGCTTGAATTATTGCAAAAAGGTTACGGCAAGGCAATGAACCTTAACTGTGCCGAAAAAATTCTTTATGGAGCAAACTGGGCTTATAATATGCAGCTGCCGCCGCAGGCACTTAAAATTGCGGCAGGCTTTGGCGGCGGCATGGGTGCAGGTGCTGCCTGCGGCGTGGTTACCGGTGCGTGCATGGTGCTTAGCACACTGTATGTAAAGCGCAACGGCAAAGAGGAAGGCTGTAAGGTAAGAGAGCTTTGCAAAGAATTTGTTGATACTTTTAAAGCCGAAACAGGCAGTTACGATTGCCGCGAAGTAAAACCAAAGTATTTTGAGCCTGAAATTCAGTGTGATAAAGTAGTTTTTAAGGGCGCAGAAATTTTGGATAAAATTGTTGCAAGAGAAGGCTTGGGAAAATAGGAATAGGGTAAAGAATAAACTATAATATTATCATCTAATAACGCCATCACGTTTGTGGTGGCGTTATTTTTTTAGCTGTTATATAACATACCGGAAGATGCTGCTGTTATTCAGCTTGGCAAAACGTCGCTCCTATTTGCGTCCGCAAACACGACTGCGGTGCGTGTTTGCGCATGGGGACTACAACAATAATTTAGCCGTCGCGATTTTGGTCTGCGCTTCATACCAGCAGTATTTTTCAGAGTGTTTGCTGTTTAATGTAAAGTTAATTTTAATTGTAAGTAGCAGTAACTTTTAGCTGTTTGCATTTTTAAAAATATAAAAAAAGTAACTGTCACGCACCACCGGCAGTGCGGGTTAGCGTAAAACTGCGCCGCCGCGCAAACCTGCCGGCAGGGATAAAGTTTCACCAAGACCAGTAAAAGTTAGACTTACTCTAACGGAAATGTCTTGCGGGGAGGGTAAAGGTATGGTACAATTATATTATAAATTTTTAATTTAGATAAAATTAAAGCCCAGGGTGAGAAAACGTGGCAGAAAATCTGCAAAAAATAAATAAGTATACCAATATCATTTTACCGTTTGTATTAATTTGTGTTGACTACATCGCCATAGTATGTGCAGAAGAACTTGCCTTTAACTTCCGTAACTTTTACACCGGAAATCACAGTTTACACATTTCCTGGCTCAACTTTTGGGTAGTATTCCCCTTACTTTACATCATCTTCCTAAACATCGAACAGCTCTATAACCGCCGTGCACAATTCTGGCAGATAATCCAAAAACTCTTTATCACCAGCTGCTACGCTATTACCAGCATTATCATATTACTCTATATAGCGCGTATTGCAGGTTCAACTTCAAGAATGTTTATTGCAGAATTCTGGATATTGAGCTTTATACTGCTTGTAGTATTTCGTTATATCGTTAAAAAGATACTTGAAAAATACCAGCTGCTGCAAATACCGGTACTCATCATAGGCGCAGGCAAAACAGCAGAGCTACTTGTACAAGGAATTAAAAACGACGCCGGTATGGGCTACAAAATAATAGGACTTTTAGAAGACAACAAAGTAGAAGAAGGAATACTTGAAAACTACCCTGTACTTGGTAAATTCAGCGATGCAGAACAAGTAATAACAAAATATAACATCAACCATGTATTTATAGCAGCGCCCGGTTTGGAACAAGGTAAACTTACAAAACTAATCTACAAAGTACAGCCTTTGGTAAAAAGCATGGGTGTAATACCAAACCTTGTAGGCGTGCCAATGGGCGGCATAGAAGCAGAAAGCCTGTTTAACGAAAAACTGATGCTGTTAAGGCTTAAAAACAACCTTGCAAGACCAATCAACAAATGGATAAAAACAATCTTTGACTATGTGCTTACAATAACAGGCACCATAGCAATATCACCGATACTAATAGTAATAGCCTTATGGATATACAAAGATTCACCGGGGCCGGTAATTTTTAAACATAGGCGTATAGGCAAAAACGGCAAAGAATTTAACTGCTACAAATTCCGCAGCATGTGTGTAGACGCTAAAGAAAAATTAGAAGAACTACTAAAAACAAACCCGGAAGCAAAAGTTGAATGGGAAAAAGACTTTAAATTAAAAAATGACCCAAGAATAACCAATAGCGGGGCATTTCTTAGAAAGACAAGTTTAGACGAACTGCCGCAGATATTTAACGTACTGAAAGGCGAAATGAGCCTTGTAGGCCCACGCCCAATAATAAGGGACGAAATGGTAAGATACGGAGAATACATTAACGATTACCTGATGGTAAAACCGGGCATAACCGGCATGTGGCAGGTAAATGGAAGAAGTGACACAGATTATAAACAAAGGGTACAGCTTGATAGTTGGTATGTGCGTAACTGGAGTGTATGGCTTGACTTAATGTTGTTATGGAGGACAGGAAAGATAGTCCTGAAATGTAAGGGTGCATATTAATGAATATACCTGTAAGTATAATAATACCTACTTGTAATGCTGGTAAAGAATTTGAAAAACTTGCTTTTATGATAAAAAAACAGACAGCAAATATTACACAAGTATTAGTAATTGACAGTAGTTCAACAGATGAAACCGTAAAAATAGCTAATAAGTATGGATTTACAGTAGAAATTATACCGAAATCAGAATTTGGGCACGGTAAAACACGTCAATATGCATTAGATAAAATGGCAACTGAAATAGTAGTATTCTTAACGCAAGATGCTTTATTGTATGATGAATTTTCCGTTGAAAAATTAGTTCAGTGTTTAATAAGTGATGAAAAAATTGCCGCAGTTTATGGCAGGCAAATACCTTATGAAAATACAGGTATTTTAGGTAGATTTGCACGTTTATATAATTATCCGCCAATATCAAAAATAAATAATTTTGATGATAGAAAAGATAAGGGCATAAAAACCGCATTTTTATCAGATTCATTTAGCGCTTACAAGAAAGGTTTGCTTTTAAAGACAGGTGGGTTTCCTGATGTAAATTTTGGCGAAGATACGTATGCAGCCGCTAAATTGTTAATGAATGGTTATAAAACAGCTTATTGCGCAGAAGCTAAAGTATATCATTCGCATGATTATACTTTATTGCAGGATTATAAACGCAGCAAAGAGATAGGTCAATTTCATCGGCAAGAAAAATGGCTTTTGGAAACTTTTGGCAAAGCAGAGGGTGAAGGGGTGAAGTTTGTAGTTAATGAAGCTAAGTATCTTGTTAAAAATGGTAAATTTTATTATATACCGATAGTATTTTTACATAATGTTGTTAAGTATTTAGGATATAAAATGGAAAGAGATTTCTAATATGGATAAATTTTCAAAAATAGATATTTTAATGGCAATATATAAACCAAATTTAAAATGGTTAGAAGAACAGCTTATATCTTTAAATAATCAAACGTATGAAAATTTAAATTTGATAGTATGGAATGATTGTCCTGATGATAACTTTAATTATGATAGATTTTTTAATAAATATATAACAGAATTTAAATTCAAAATATATAAAGGAGAAATTAATTTAGGTTCAAACAAAGCATTTGAAAAATTAACTAAATTAGCAAAGAGTGAATATGTGGCTTATTGTGACCAAGATGATATTTGGCTTCCAGAAAAATTAAGTAATTTAGTTTTAAAAATGCAAGAAACAAATGCTGACTTAATTTGTTCTGATATGTTTGTAATTGATAAAAATAGTAAAGTAGTTGCTGATAAAATAACGCAAGTGCGCCCTCACCAAATTTTTTATAAAGGATTAAATTTATTTGAGTATTTGTTTTCTAAAAATTTTGTTACCGGTTGTACTACATTAGTAAAAACAGAATTTGCTAAAAGTGTGTTACCGTTTCCAGATGAATATGTACACGACTGGTGGATGGCTATTTGTGCGGCAAAAAATAATAAGTTAGAAATATTTGAAGAATCTTTAATAAAATATCGTATTCATGATAGCAACCAAACTGGTATATTGGGTGGAATTAATAAAAAGAGAGATTATTATGAAAAAAGAATTAAATTGGTATTGAAACGATGTGAAATATTAGTTAGAAGATTTGGTAAAACTGATAGTATAAATCAGTTCAAAAAATATGCTGAAAGTAGAATGAACTATTATGAGAAACAAAATTTTGAAAACTTTTATAAATTATTTAAGTTACGAAAATTTAATAACTCAACGACATATTTTGAGTTAATTTTACCTTTTCTTCCAGAATGCATATTTAAGTTTATAATAACACAAATCAAAAAAGGACGAATTTAGAGGAGGGTTAAAATTGAAAGGAATAATTTTAGCAGGTGGTAGTGGGACAAGGCTTTATCCATTAACAATGGTAACAAGTAAACAGTTGCTGCCTATATATGATAAGCCAATGATTTATTATCCACTGTCAGTTTTAATGTTAGCAGGTATTCGCGAAATTTTGATAATTTCTACTCCGCATGATTTACCTAACTTTGAAAAGTTATTAGGCAATGGCGAGCGGTATGGGATTAAATTAAGTTATAAAGTACAGCCGTCGCCTGATGGATTGGCACAAGCTTTTATTTTAGGGGAAGAATTTATTGCCGGCGATAAATGTGCCATGATTTTGGGTGATAATATTTTTTATGGAGCAGGTTTAACCAAACATTTAAGGCAGGCTGCCGATAACGAAAAAGGTGCTACTGTATTTGGATATTATGTAGATGACCCAGAACGCTTTGGCGTTGTTGAATTTGACGTTGACGGTAAAGCAGTATCTATAGAAGAAAAACCTGCGCATCCCAAAAGCAACTATGCAGTAACAGGCTTATATTTTTATGATAACAAAGTATGTGAATATGCTAAAACATTAAAACCATCTGCGCGTGGTGAGTTGGAAATTACTGATTTAAATAAGATTTATTTGGCTAATAATGAATTATCAGTTGTAACTTTAGGACGTGGTTATGCTTGGCTTGATACCGGAACAGTAAATAGCCTTAACGAAGCAGCCGAGTTTGTAAAAGCTGTTCAAAATGGGGCAGGCATACCGGTATCGGTTCTGGAAGAAATAGCTTTTAATAACGGCTGGATAGATAAAGAACATTTACTTAATAGTGCAAAACTTTATGGAAAAGCACCGTATGGGCAATATTTACAAAAAGTAGCTGACGGAAAAATAATAAATGAAATAAGAGATAAATAAAATGAAAATATTTAAAACAAAACTCGAAGGTGTATTAATAATAGAACCAGAGGTATTCAAAGATAATCGTGGCTTTTTTATGGAAACTTGGAATAAAAAGAAAATGGAAGAAGCCGGGCTTTACTACGACTTTGTGCAGGATAATCATTCTAAAAGTATGATAAAAGGTACGTTGCGCGGAATTCATTTTCAAAAAGGAGATAAGGCTCAGACAAAATTGGTGCATTGTATAAATGGAGCTGTTTTGGACGTGGTTGTTGATTTAAGAAAAAATAGTGCGACATTTAAACAATGGGTAGGATTAAAACTTAGTGCGGAAAATAAAAAACAACTGTTAATTCCACGCGGTTTTGGTCACGGCTTTGTAACTTTAACAGACGACGTAGAATTTTTGTACAAAGCAGATAACTACTACGCACCGGAAGCCGATGCCGGAATCCGCTGGAACGACCCGGACATTGGTGTCGAGTGGGGCGTAGAAAATCCAATTTTATCTGAAAAAGATAAAAAGAATCCGTTTTTGAAGGATTGTAAAGAGTTGTTTTAGTGACAAAGTAGAGTAACGTCTTAGAAGGCCATGGGTCGAGTAAAAATTTATTATATAGGTGAATTTTAATAGTGAAAGTTTTAGTTACGGGTGCCAATGGTCAGCTTGGGCACGATGTGGTTCAAGAACTACAAAAACAAAATATTGAATATTATGGTGCAACGCGCAAAGATTTTGACTTAATTGATTTTAAAACTGCTAAAAATTTTATTATAAATTATATGCCTGATGTTGTAATACATTGTGCTGCTTATACAGCCGTAGACAAAGCAGAAAATGAACAAGGCTTATGTTATTTGGTTAACGCTTCTGCAACGGAGAATATAGCTGAAATTTGTAAACAAATAAATGCAAAAATGCTTTATATCAGTACAGACTATGTTTTTGATGGCACTAAAGAAGGTTTTTATGAAGTTAATGATAAACCAAACCCAATAAATGTTTATGGAAAAACCAAATTATTGGGTGAATTTGCTTTACAAAAGAGTTTAAAAAAGTATTTTATTATACGTACCTCTTGGGTTTTTGGTGAGCATGGAAACAACTTCGTAAAAACAATGTTGCGTTTAGGCAACGAGCATAAAGAAATAGATGTAGTTGCCGACCAGTACGGCAGCCCGACCTATACAGCAGATTTAGCACCGTTATTAGTAAATATGATACAAACCGAGAGATATGGTATTTACCATGCAACCAATGAAGGTGTGTGCAGTTGGGCAGAATTTGCTGAAGAAATTTTTAAACTTGCTAAAATGGACGTTAAAATAAACCATATTACATCGGCAGAATATCTAACAAGAGCCAAAAGACCGATTAACAGTAGGTTGAGTAAGGTGAAATTAGGAGCGAAGAAATTTGGATATTTAAATTTATGGAATGATGCGTTGAAAGATTTCTTAAAAAGGTTAGAGATATGAAATATAAATATAATGTTTCTGTTATTGTTCTTACATATAATCCGGATATAGTTAAATTAAGAAGTACATTATTTTCGATAATAATACAGAAAAATATTGATTTTGAAATAATCATTGCTGATGATGGGTCTAATGATGATTATTATGCTGATGTTTTAAAGTTTTTTGAAGAAAATAAATTCATAAATTTTAGTTTTATTAAAAATAATACAAATATGGGCACAGTAAATAATTATTATAATGCTTTAAAAAGAAGTAATGGTGAATATATATATGGCATATCTCCTGGTGATATGTTGTATGACGTGAATGTACTATTAAATTTGTATAATTTCGCAAAAAATAAAAATGCTGAAATTTGTTTTGGCGACGCGGTTTTCTATTCAAATGTTAGAAATAATTTAAAAATTTTAAAACAATATAATAATGAACCTTTGCACGCAGATGTATTTGACGAAAATGAACCGTTAAATATTCAAAAAGTTGGTTTCTTTTTTGGCAACAATATTTTAGGAGCGTCATATTTTAGAAAAAAAGAAACAGCAATTAAATATATAAGTGTTATTAAAGATGTGTGTAAGTATGTTGAGGATAATACTAGTACAGCATTTGCTATTGCAGATAATGTGAGAATATATCATTTTAAAAAATATGTTGTATGGTATGAATTTGGAACAGGCATATCAACAAATCAAAGTATTGAATGGAAAGTATTGATGAAAAAAGATTTTGAGCAAAACTTTAATAAATTAAAAAAACGTTATTCTCGTGATTCTATCATAAGAAGTGTTTGTAATATAAATAAAATAAATAATAAAGTTTTAAAAGCATTATATCTTTTATTGATAAATCCTGTACTTTTAATTAATGTTTTAAAAATAAAGTTTATGAAAAAATATATAGGACCTGTACATGTAACAGACTTTGATTTATTAAAAAACTATATTAAGACGGGAAGTGAAACTTAATGCAAGTAATTAAATATGTTTTTCAGCCGCAAGGAGACAAACGAGGCCAACTTGTTGCCTTAGAAGAATTTAAAGACATACCCTTTAAAATTAAGAGAGTTTATTATATGTACGATACTGCTAAAGGCATAGTGCGTGGTTATCATGCACATAAATCATTAGAGCAAATTTTAATTTGTATTCACGGAAGTTGTAAAATTCTTTTGGATAATGGTAAAGAAAAGAAAATAGTACCATTAGAAAAACCATATGAAGGATTGTACGTTGCTAATAATATGTGGAGAGAGATGTATGATTTTTCAGCAGATTCAGTATTAATGGTTTTAGCTTCTGAGTTATACGATGAAAATGATTATATTAGAGATTATGATGAATTTTTAAAATTTATACAACAATAGTGGAGGATTATTAAAATGAATGTACCTTTTGCAACATTTAAACCAATGCATAATGAAATAAGAGAAGAATTAAATTCAGCATACGAGAAAGTCCTTGATAAAAGTAATTTTATTCAGGGTAATGAATGCAAAAAATTCGAAGAAGAGTTTGCTGAATACTGTGGAGTAAAGTATTGCGTCGGTGTAGCAACAGGGTTAGATGCTTTAATGTTGATTTTAAAAGCCATGAATATTGGTGAAAGTGATGAAGTAATCGTTCCATCTAATACATATATAGCTACTGCTTTAGCAGTTTCTTATACTGGAGCGAAACCTGTATTTGTAGAGCCGGAAATAGAAACATTTAATATAGACGCAAGCAAAATTGAAGAAAAGATAACAAATAGTACTAAAGCAATCATAGCCGTGCATTTGCAGGGACGGACTGCCGATATGGATGCAATTAATGCTATCGCTAAAAAGCATAATTTAAAAGTTATTGAAGACGCAGCACAAGCTCATGGTGCAAAATATAAAGGGAGAATAGCTGGTTCTTTAGGCAATGCTGCAGGATTTAGTTTTTATCCCGGTAAAAATTTAGGTGCATTAGGTGATGCCGGTTGTGTAACAACAAATGATAAAGAGCTTGCCGATAAAATTAGAGCTTTAGGTAATTATGGATCTGACTATAAATATCATCATATTTATAAAGGTGTAAACAGTAGATTAGATGAAATTCAGGCTGCGTTTTTAAGGGTAAAACTTCCATATTTAGATAAATGGAATAAAGATAGACAAAAAACAGCTAAAAAATATTTGGAAGGTATAATTAATCCTTTAATTAAATTACCATTGTTTACGAGTGAGGATTATGAACATATATATCATGTTTTTGTAATCCGGTGTGATAGACGGGATGAATTAGAAGAATATTTGAATAAAAATGGTATAGGTACAGTTAAACATTATCCTATACCGATGCATGAACAAGAATGCTATAAAGATTTAGGCATTAAACATGGTGAGTTGCCAATTGCTGAGGAAATCAGCAAAACAGTTTTAAGTATACCTATGTATTATGGTATGAAGGATGAAGAAGTTAATTATGTAATAGATATGATAAATAAATTTAAATAATAAGTTGCTATATTAAGATATTTATATTTACTAAATACGGGTGATTAACATATGAGAGAAAATATTATTTTAGAAGGCAGATTTGTACGGTTAGAAGAAATTTGCCCTAAATATTTTGCTAAAGTTATAGAATGGCGAAATAATCCAGAAAATAATAAATTTTTAAACCAACCGTTCAAGTTAACTATGGAAATAGAACAAAAATGGTATAATGAAAAATATTTAAAGGATGGTACACAAGGTTTGTTTGTATTAATTGACAAGAAAAATGATATGCCTTTTGGGACGCTTGGATATACAGATTATAATGAAAAAGAAAAAATATGTATTAGTGGTAGAGTTTTAGTCGGTGATATTAACTATAGGGGGCGTAAGGAATTTTTAGAAGCGACAATTTTATATAATGATTATTTATATCATCACTTAAATGTAAAAATAGTATATGCGCATATAGTTGTAGATAACAAAGATTCAATATCTTGGTCTAAAAATTGGGGGTTTAGACTTAATATTTCAACTATAAAATTTCCAGAAGAACTGATAGTAAACGGAAAAAAGCAAAATGAATATATACGTACTTTAAATGATTATATTACAATAAAAGATAAAATAAAAAAATACTTTATTTAAAAAGGAGATAGAATTGTTATGAAAAAAGAAAAAATAAGATTGGAACTTTTGAGGATTATAAATGAAATACTTGAAGATAAAAATGATGTGAAATTAGAATCTTTAGAAGATACACTATTATTACGCAATGATTTAAATTTGGATTCTTTTGATTTAGCAATATTAACTGCAAAAATAGAAGACAAATATAATATTGATGTTTTTGAAGATGGTATAGTGAATACAATTGGAGAGATAATGTATAAATTGGAGAAATAAGTATGATTTTTTTCTTAGATGAAGCAGAAAAAATAGAGTTAAGTTACGATGCTTTACTTGAAAAAATTAATAATATAAGAGAAGTAAATCAGTATATATACAGTTCAAGTATTGAAAAAATTATGGTTAATTTTGTTGCTTCGCTATATTATGGATTTGATGTAGTGTTATTAGATGGTGATTTTTCAGTGAAAGAGCTGGGACTTTTAGGTGTAACAAAAAAAGATTTAACTGTTAAGCAAATTGTAAGATGTCATGATAATGTTAAGAATTTCGATGAAGTTATAAAAAAAATAAAAATCAATGCAGATTATGTACAGGTTTCTATTTATACATCAGGAACTACGGGAACTCCTAAAAAATTCGTACATTCATTATCTGTACTTATGCGTAATATAAAAACATCTGAAAAACATAAAGAAGATATTTGGGGATTTGCTTATAATATAACGCATTTTGCAGGAATTCAGGTATTTTTACAAGCGTTGATGAACAAAAATATGATAGTTAATCTTTTTAATAAAAATCTTAATAATGCAGATATGTTACTAAAAAAGTATAAGTGCAATAGTATTTCTGCTACTCCGACATTTTACAGAAACTTCATCTTTACGCATGAAGAGAAAAATACAAATGTAAAATTTGTTACTTTTGGCGGAGAAAAATTTGATAATGATTTGTTAATAAAAGCAAAAAGTAAGTTTCCGTTTGCTAAAATCAGGAATATTTATGCATCAACAGAAGTAGGAAGTTTATTATCTGGTGTTAATGATTCATTTAAAATACCTGCCCATTTAAAAAATCTTGTGAAAATATCTGCGAACAATCATTTAATGATACATACATCATTGTTAAAAGATAAAAGTGCAGACAAAGATTGGTATGATACTAATGATATAGTTTTATTAAAAAACGATGGCAGCTTTAAAATATTAAGCAGGGAAAGTGATTTTATAAATGTAGGCGGTTATAAAGTTAACCCAACAGAAGTAGAAAGCATTATTTTACAAGTTGATGGAGTTTTGGATGTTACTGTAGCAGCTAGAGCAAATAGTGTTTTAGGAAATATTTTAGTAGCGAATATTAGAAAAGATGAAAATTATACTAAAGAAGCTTTAAAAAAAGATATTATGGCTATTTTAAAAAGAGAATTACAAAATTTTAAAATCCCAAGAATATTTAATTTTGTTGAAAATATTGAACGAAGTAGAACTGGCAAGAAGGTGAGAAAATGAAGTGGATAATAGTAACAGGTGATAGTGGCGGTCTTGGTTCAGCTATTGTGAAAAACATATTAGTTGACGGGAAGTATGGCGTTATTGGCATAAGCAGAAAATTAAATGAAAATATTACTAAAATGATGAATAAGAATAAAAATTATTTGCATATTAATTTTGATTTAGAAAATGTTTCTGAAATTAAAAATTTATATAAGGATAAAATAAAAACTGTAGGACAAATAACTGGTTTGGTTAATAATTCTGCAATGGCATATGATGACATTATAACAAATGCAAATGTAGATAGAGTTGAAAAAATGTTTAAAATTAATGTTTATTCGCCAATGATTTTAACTAAATATATTATCAGGGATATGTTGTTGCATAATAATAAAGGCAGCATAGTTAATATTTCTTCGGTATCTGCTCATACAGGTTATAAAGGATTAAGTATGTATGCAGCTACAAAAGGAGCGATAGAAGCGTTTTCAAAAAACGTAGCCAGAGAATGGGGGAGCAAAGGGATTCGTTCTAATTGTGTTGCGCCGGGATTTATGGAAACTAGCATCAGTTCTTCACTTACAGAAGAACAAAAACACAAAATATATCAAAGAACATCTTTAAAAAAAGCTACGGATATTGACAGTGTTGCTTCTATGGTTGTGTTTTTATTAAAAGATGAGTCTGTTTCTATAACAGGTAGTGTTATTAATGTAGATAATGGAACTATATAATATAAGGCGATTTACTGTGGTTTCATTATAAATATTAGAAATTGTAAAAATAAAAATTATATACAATAAAGAAAGTAAAATATGATAAAAATAGTATTGTTAATAAATAACTATTTATATAGTAGTTTTGAAAAAAGTATGATTCATGAATGTATACTATTGAAGATATTGTATATGTGTGCAATGGTAAAATTTGTTGAAGTATAAAATTAATAAATAATTTATAATTAATTCAGTTTTTACAATATATAAAATACGAGAAGTTAGGTGGAGTTGATATATTTATGTTAAAAGATTATCCACTTATTAATGTTTTGGTACTATGTTACAACAATCAAAAGTATGTCTATGAAAACTTAAAATCAATTTTTGAACAAACTTATCCTAATATAGAAATATTGATAGCAGATGATGCTTCAAAAGATTTTAATGCATCAGATTTGATAAATTGGATTAATAAAAATAGAACTCCAAATATAACTAAAATTAGTATTTTTGAAAATCAATTTAATTTGGGGACAGTTGCTAATTTGGAGATGCTGCAGAAAAATAGTACTGGAGAATATTTGTTTAACATTGCTGCAGACGATACATTATTTGATAAAGATGTACTTATGCGATTATATAATAGAGCCCAGGAGATTGATAGTGATATAAAAATTATCTTTGCAGAAACAGAAATGTGGGATGAAAAATTACAGAATAAAATAGGAGATTTTTTGGGTAAAGAAGCCATAGATAGAATAGAAAACAGTACACCCGAAGAATTGTTTGCTGAAGGAAGTTGGCATCCTTTTTTCCCGGCTTGTTATTTATATAGCCGTAATTTATTGGGTTGTATTGGTAAATTGAGTGAAAAATATAAATTAGTTGAAGATTGGCCAACAATATTAATTGCCTTACGTAATGGAATTAAACCTTGTTGTTGTAATATTAGATCTACAATAAAACACAGGCACGGTGGAGTTAGTCACGGAAATTCTATAAATTCGCATAAGATTTTGTTAGCTTTTTATCGTGATTTATATGATGTGTATGCATATGAAGTAGAACCTTACTTAAATAAATTAAGTATTAAAGAAAAGCAGAGAGCACATAAATATGCATCTGATAGATTTAGAGCTTATTATAAAATACAAATACCGAAAAGTATTGACAATAATACAGATGGCAATATAGATATTCAAAATAAAAAAGAAATTGATAATAAAAATAAATCTAAAGTTAAGTATTTAAATCAAACAGATTTTTTGAATAGAGAATATTTAAAGAATATGATATATAAATTTTCTACAAAAAAATCTGTTTTAATTACTATAGTTATTGGTGCAATTATATTTATAAGTGCAGTTTTATCTTTTCTATATGGTAATATTATGTTTACTATTTTTTTAACAGCTATATTTAGTATTATTTGTTGTATTGCAGTAGGTGAAATCTTTGTACACTATTATTTTAGAAATGTTATTTAGTGTTGCTTATTGTAATAGTGAAATATTATTGCTGCATTATTTAGTAATTGATGAAAGTGTAGGGATATGTAATGAAGCAAATTTCTTATGCTGATAATATTTTATTAAAAAGTTTATGTAATAATTTGGGCAGTTATCTTGAGCAGAAAAAAGATCCTGCTTTTCCAAAGGAAAGAATAGAAGCTTATATAAATAAAATTAAAAGCAGAGCAAATGGTTATTGGCAATTATCTGAAGGGAAAATCATATTTTTAGATGCGCTTAATGTAATTTGTGATTTGCTCAAAAATAATGCAACACCGTCAGAAATGAATGCCGTATATTATGAATTCACTAATGTGATGGCCAATGTTTCAAAGAAATGCCGTGTAACATTTCTGGCGCAAGAGTATGCTGTTTGGCCTTCTTTATGTGGAGTCTATGACGCTATGTTAAAAGATAACCGTTTTGAAGTTAAGGTTGTATATGTTCCATTTCATCATCCAAATTTAAAAATTAATGATAATAATTTAGATTCATATAGAGCAGATAATGTACCCATCATTACACATGAAAAGTATAGTTTAAGTGAAGATAATCCTGATATTGTTTTTTTTGCTAAGCCTTATAATCTTATTCCCCAGCAATACATTATAAATGAAGTAGAAAAACTTATAGATAAAACTGTATATATCCCTTATGGAATGGAAGCAAATTATAAATTAGTTTTTTATGGATTTCAACATTATTTACATTATAGGGTTTGGCGGCATATAGTTTATGGACAATATGTTAAACAAGTAGGAAAAAAATACGGTTATCGGAATGGCGAAAATATTGTTGTTTGGGGACATCCTAAAATGGATTATTTTTTAAATGGGCGCAAAGTGGCTATTCCCAATGATTGGCTTCAAAAAATTAATGGCAGACGTGTTGTTTGTTGGTGTCCTCATCATACAATTCTTCCAGGTAAAGAACATGTAAGTACCTGGTTAGATTATCAAGAAATTATTTTTGATTGGATAAAAAAACATCCGGAGATTGTTCTTTTATGGCGGCCGCATCCATTGCTATTTGGAGCCCTTGTAAACAATAAATATATGACGCAAGGACAGTTAGATGAATTTTTAGAGGAAAAGAAAAATCAAGATAATATAATATTTGATGATTATAGTGATTATCATGCAGCATTTGAAATTTCTGATGCAATGATAACTGATGGTACTTCTTTTTCTATAGAATATTTAGGAACAGAAAAACCGCTAATGTTAACAACGTCTGATATATCGCAATATTATAATTATAAAGAAGCGCAAAAAGGGCTTTATATAGGTGATTCATCAAATAGTGTAATTGAGTTTTTAGAGAATATGTCTATGGATAAAGATCCCAAAAAGCTTGCAAGAAAAGAATATACTAAAAAGACTGTTTTTTTACCTAATAATAAAACCATTAGTGAATACATTACTGACAATATATTACATGACTTAGTGGATGAACAAAAATTATTGGCAGAAAGGTTATGCAAATGATATGCAAAAATCTAAAAATTTAATAAATCCAAAAAAGTTAAAGTTCGTTAATGCAGATTACTGTCCATTGATTTCAGTATTAGTATTATGTTATAAAAATAGGGCATTACTTAATGGAATGTTAAAAAGTATTGCTATGCAAAAATACCCTAATATTCAATTGATAGTTTCTGATGATGGAAGTAGTGATTTTTATGTAGATGAAGTAAAGAAGTACATTGCATCTTTAAAAGCAGATAATATTAGAGAAATTATTGTTAGGAAAAATAAAGAAAATATTGGTACTGTACGTCATATTCGCGAAGCTTTATCTTTAGCAAAAGGAGAATACATAATATTTACTGCTGCTGATGATAGGTTTCAAAATGAAAATGTTTTCACGAATTATGCTAATCTTTTTGAGAAAAATAAAGATAAAGTATGGTTAGTAGCTTCTTGTAATATATTAACACCGGATTATAAGCGGTTAATTTATATAACGCCTACAAAAGTTGATAAAGCATATTTTGAAAGCGGTGATGCAAAATTATTATTTTCAAGATGGAGCCGTAGGGGAATGGCAATACCGTGCTGTATGGCTTTTCGGCGCAAAGCGTTTGATATTGTTGGCGGAATAGATTTAGAGTATAACTATTTAGAAGACTGGCCATTAGTTTTAAAACTTTTGAGAAATGGGTATGCACCTATTTACATTAGTGAAGTTTCAGCTTTGCATAGTGTTGGGGGTGTTACTAATTCTAATGCAAGATATGGTATTGACGTTAGAAAGAAGTTTTTTGACGATAAAGAATTAGTATATCAAAAAGAAGTTAAGCCATATTTGAATTTGCTTAGTCAAGAAGATTTATCATGTTTAAAGGCATATAGAAAAGAAATTAATCAAAGGCAATACTTTTTGAGTATATATTGGCCAATGGCTTCAAAAATAAAAAAGATTATGTATATTTTAAACCCACAATATTTATTTTGGATTTTGGAAATAGTTTTTGATAAATATGAAAAATATTTACGTAAACCTCTTATATTTTTAGCTTCTCAAATTTGTTTTTTAGCATCTGCCTTGTTTTCATATAGTAATATTGGAACATTTAGAAATATGCTTTTTGACTGGTTGAGCTGTATTTATTTTTGTTTTGGAATAGTATTATTTATTTTTGGAGTTATTTTAATACCGTTTCGGTTTTATGTATATAAAAAGCGGTTATTAAGGAAGAATCTTGTGAATTAATATATGCATAATATGTAATTTTAATAAATATGGAAGGTGAATACTAATGAATATTGCTCTCGTTATTGCGGGTGGTTCTGGAAAAAGAATGAATAATGAAATACCAAAACAATTTATAAATATTGATGATAAGCCTATTATTATTTATACTTTAGAAGCATTTCAAAATCACCCTGAAATTGATGAAATAGGAGTAGTATGTATAGAAGGGTGGCAAGATATTTTAAAGGCATATGCTAAACAATATAATATAAAAAAATTGAAGTGGATTGTCTTGGGTGGAGTTAATGGACAAGAATCTATAAGAAACGGGGTGTTTGAAGCGGAGAACAGATATGACGGTAATGATATTGTTTTAATTCATGATGCGATAAGACCTATGGTTTCTCAAGAAATTATATCAGATTGTATTGTACAGTGTAAGAGATATGGATCGGCTGTTGTGGTTACTCCATGTAATACAGTAATTTTAAAACGCAATAATAATGATACTTCTAACGAGATTGTACCACGTGACAAACTGGCTGTTACTCAAACTCCGCAAGCATTTCCTTTAAAAAAATTGATTAATGCTCATAAAAAAGCGCTTAAAATTGGTATAACTGATTCTGTTGCAAGTTGCACTTTAATGATAGAGTTAGGAGAAACTGTGCATTTTTCTATTGGCGAAGAAACTAATATAAAAATAACGACTCATGGCGATTTAAAGATTTTTAAAGCTCTATTAGCTTTGAAAAATAGGAGTAATTATGGAAATATATGAATTAAGAAAACAAGTATGTGATGCAAATAAATTGCTGCCGAAATTTGGATTAGTAATTCTAACATGGGGAAATGTTTCATTTTTTGATAGTAAAAGAAAAATTATGGTAATTAAACCGTCAGGCGTTCCTTATGAATTATTAACTCCAGAGAATATGGTAATTGTAAATTTGGATGGTAATGTAATTGAAGGAAATTTAAAGCCATCCTCTGATACTTATACACATTTGGAAATATATAAAAATTATCCTGAAATAAAGAGTATAGTTCATACTCATTCAAAATGGGCTACAGTATGGTCACAAATTGGTGAAAATATACCTCCGTTAGGTACAACACATGCAGATGATTTTGGGGAAGAAGTTTTATGCACGAGGGAGATGAAAGAAGAAGAAATAAAAAATGATTATGAAAAAAATACGGGTAAAGTTATTGTAGAAACTTTAAAAGGATTAGATTTACATAAACATTTTGCTGTTTTGGTTAAAGAACATGGACCTTTTGTGTGGGAAGCTAATCCTCAAAAAGCAGTTGAAAAATCAATAGTTTTAGAATATATAGCTATGATGGCATGGCATTGTAAAGTTTACAATAAATCTTTAAATACAATGTCTCTTGCACTATTGAAGAAGCATTTTTACAGAAAACATGGTAAAAATGCATATTATGGACAAGGGGGTAATTAATTATGAACATATTGAGAAATGACATATATATAAAATCTCTTTCTAATATGCTTGACGAAATTGATATTTCTTATTTGCAGGGGAAGACTTTATTAATTTCTGGTGCATATGGCATGATAGGTAGTTGTATTGTAGATGCTTTGATGTTGTGGAATAATAAACAAACTAATCCATGTAAAATTATTACTGTTGGTAGAGATGAAATGAAGGCTAAAAAAAGATTTCAAAATTATTACTATAGTGATAATTTTGAATTTTATTGCCATGATATTTGCGAAGAACTTGCTGACATTATAAATAAAACTGATTATATAATACACGCTGCTAGTAATGCTGATCCTGTTAATATTTCAAGAAAACCTGTAGATACTTTATTGGCCAATATTTTAGGAACAAATAATTTATTAAAATATGGCATTGGCCATGATATGCAGAGATTTATGTATGTATCTTCTGGAGAAATGTACGGAGAACCTGATGATAAGATGAATGATTTTAATGAAAAATATTGTGGGTATATAGATTATTCCAGTCCACGTAGCTGTTATCCATCTGGTAAAAGAGGAGCAGAAGTATTATGTAAAAGTTATATTAGCCAGCATAATGTTAATGCAGTTATAGTCAGACCATGCCATATTTTTGGACCAACAATGACAGAAAACGATAGTAGAGCAGTTTCTGAATTTTTTAAAAATGCAGTAAAAAATAAAAAAATTATTTTAAAGAGTTCAGGTGCTATAGAGCGTTCACATTGTTATGTTATAGATGCGATCAAGGCTATTTTTATAGTTTTACAAAGGGGATTATGTGGTGAAGCTTATAACATCGCAGATAAAACTTACCAAATGACAATAAAAGATTTTGCAACGAGTATTGCCAAAGCAAGCGGTAGTGTAATAGAATTTGCAGATCCTAGTGAAATTGAAAAAGCAGGTTATTCAAAAGTCAAAAGATCTGTTTTGAGTAATGATAAATTAAGATATTTGGGATGGATACCAAATAAAAATAGAAATGCTATTGTAGAAACAATAAAAATTTTAGAAAAAGAGTGTTAAAATCTATGAAGTTAATCATCACCGGCGGTGCCGGGTTTATAGGAAGCAACTTTATATATTATCAGCTTAAGCATCATCCGGAGGATGAATTTATTTGTTTGGATAAGCTGACGTATGCGGGCAATTTAAGCAGCTTAAAGGGGGCTATGGAGCAGTCGAATTTTAAGTTTGTGCGCGGCGATATTGCAGACCGTGAATTTGTTTACAGATTGTTTGAAGCAGAAAAGGCAGATTTTGTTGTAAATTTTGCGGCGGAAAGCCATGTTGACCGTAGCATTTTAGAACCGGAGTTATTTTTAAAAACTAATGTTATTGGCACGGGCGTGCTTATGGACGCTTGCCGTAAGTATGGCATCAAGCGTTACCACCAGGTAAGTACGGATGAAGTTTACGGCGATTTGCCGTTAGACAGACGGGATTTGTTTTTCACTGAAACAACGCCGCTGCACACTTCAAGCCCGTATTCGGCATCAAAAGCCGGTGCGGATTTGTTGGTTTTGGCATATCACCGTACGTATGGTTTGCCGGTAACGATTTCGCGTTGCAGCAATAATTATGGCCCTTTTCACTTTCCGGAAAAATTAATCCCTTTGATGATTATCAATGCTTTGCACGATAAAGCCTTGCCGGTTTATGGAGATGGCGCTAACGTACGCGACTGGCTGTATGTAGAAGACCATTGCAGCGCGATTGATTTAATCGTCCGCAGTGGACGCGAAGGTGAAGTTTATAACGTTGGCGGGCACAACGAAAAAAGCAATTTAGATGTAGTAAAGATTATTTTAAAGTTGCTGGGCAAAAGCGAAGATTTGATTACCTTTGTAAAAGACCGCCCCGGTCACGACAGGCGTTATGCGATAGACCCGACAAAAATACACAACGAACTTGGATGGCTGCCGCAAACAAAGTTTGAGGACGGCATAGCAAAAACGATAGAGTGGTATTTAGTTAATAAAGACTGGTGGCAGGAAATCATCAGCGGCGAATATCAGAAGTATTATGAAAAAATGTATGGAAATATGTAATTAAGTGACTTATATTTTAAAGTATAAGAAATAAAAGTATTGATATTTGTTTTAACGGAGTAACAAAAGTTGATATATAACTTAGAAAAATATCAGTTCCTTTTTGAAGAGTTAGTAAAACGTGATTTTAAAAGTAAATATAAGCAAACGGTTTTAGGTATATTTTGGAGTATTTTGTCACCTTTATTAATGCTTAGTGTAATGGCCGTTATTTTTGACAACTTTTTCGGCAGAAGCATAGAACATTATGTAATTTACCTTTTTAGCGGGCAGGTAATTTTTAATTATTTTACAGAAGCGACTAACGAAGGGATGCTTGCTTTGGTAAGTAATTCATCTATTTTTACTAAAATAAATGTGCCGAAATATTTGTTTTTGTTTTCTAAAAACGTATCGGCACTTATTAATTTTGGTATTATTTTGCTTATTTATTTTTGTTTTGTAGCTTTTGAAGGTATTGCTTTTACCTGGAAGTTTTTGTTTTTAGTCTACCCAATAATCTGCCTGATACTTTTTAATTTAGGTATGGGTTTGATACTTTCTGCTTTATACATTTTCTTTAAGGATATCCAGTACCTGTACCGTTTGTTTACTCAGGTGGTTATGTACGGCTCTGCAATTTTTTACAGCATAGATATTTTGCCGCAGCATTTGCAGGCGCTGTTTTACTGCAACCCAATTTTTGTATGCATAACTTACTTCCGCAGTATCGTTTTGCATAATACAGTACCTGATTTATGGCTGCATCTGCTTTTGACAGGTTATGCAATAGTGCTGTTTGGAATTGGCTGCTGGGTATATAAAAAGTATAACTACAAATTTTTATATTATGTTTAAGGTTAATTGATGAAAGAGATATTACAGGTTAAAAACGTATCAATAAAATATATTACCGGTGATTTTAAAAGTATAGGCTTAAAAGAATACGTTGTGCGCAGGTTAAAGGGTAATTATACCGTTAAAGAATTTTGGGCAAATAGAAATATTACCTTTAACTTAGAAGAAGGAGATATGCTTGGCATAATTGGTACTAACGGTGCAGGCAAATCAACGCTTTTAAAAGCAGTATCCGGTATTATGCGTCCATCGGAAGGAAGTATTATCCGCCATGGCACAATAGCAGCGCTTTTAGAGCTTGGCAGTGGCTTTGACGGTGATTTAACGGTAAAAGAAAACGCTTATTTACGTGGAGCAATGCTTGGTTATACCCGTAAATTTATGGACGAAACCTACGAGCAGATAATAGATTTTGCAGAGCTGAAAGAATTTGAGGACAGGCCGTTTAAGCAGTTATCCAGCGGGATGAAATCAAGGTTGGCGTTTTCTATAGCTTCACTGGTAAAGCCGGATATTTTGATACTTGATGAAGTGCTTTCTGTCGGTGATGGTGCATTCCGTAAAAAGAGTGAAGCAAAGATGAAAAAGATAATCAACAGCGGTGCAACAACGATATTGGTATCGCATTCGCTGAACCAGGTGCGGAGCATGTGCAGTAAAATACTATGGCTGCATAAGGGAAGGCAGATAACTTTTGGCAGTGATGTACAAAAGATTTGTGATGATTACCAAACTTTTTTAGACGGAAAGTTGAAAATATGAAGTTAAAAGCTTTATTGTTTATTTAATTTGAATAGGAATAACATGTACATCACACGCAATATTGAAGAAACCATCAACAGAATATCGAGCCAATTTAAGGTACTGCTTTTGACTGGGGCGCGGCAGGTTGGTAAAACTACTTTACTTAAACATTTAGCGCAAGATACAGGGCGTACTTACGTTACGCTGGATGATTTAGCCGTGCGCAGTTTGGCGTTAAGCGACCCGGCACTGTTTTTTCAGCGCTATACGCCGCCGCTATTAATTGACGAAATTCAATATGCGCCGCAGCTGTTAAGCTACATTAAAATGTATGCCGATAACGGAGCGAAGAACGGCGACATTTGGCTTACAGGCTCGCAGCGTTTGCCTTTAATGCAGGGTGTAACGGAAAGCCTTGCAGGCAGAGTCGGCATTATTGACTTGCAGGGGTTAAGCGCTAATGAAATTAATGGTACGGATAACACTGAGCCTTTTCTGCCGGAAGTAGAGCTACTTTTTAACCGCATGAACTATGCCCAAAAGCAGAGCTTGAAAGAAATTTATAAACTTATCTGGCAGGGCAGTATGCCAGCCATGTACAACGGCGGAGAGCAGGACTGGCAAAGCTATTACGCAAGCTATGTACAAACCTTTTTACAGCGCGATGTAATGAAACTACTGCAAATAAATGATGAAATGGTATTCTTTCGCTTTTTATGTGCCGCTGCGGGACAGACAGGCAAAATGATAAACTATGCAGAACTTGCCAAAGCGGCAGAAATATCTGCACCGACGGCAAAGCAATGGATAAAGACATTAGAAGCGGCAGGCATAATATACCTATTGCAACCATTTATGCCGCCGGGAGCAAAGTATATAGTAAAAGCGCCGAAGCTGTACTTTTTTGATACCGGCCTTGCAGCATATTTAACGCGCTGGCTTAACGCCGATGCTTTGGAAGCAGGTGCGGCAAGCAGTGAGTTTTTTGAAACGTGGGTTGCAACGGAAATCTACAAAAGCTATGCCAATAAAGGCATAGTTCCTCCTTTGTATTACCTGCGCAATTTTAACGGCAAGGAGATAGAACTCATCATCTGGCAGAATGGTACAGCATACCCAATAGCCATTAAAAAGAGCGCGTACCCCAGTAAAGCCATTAAAACCTTTGCAATACTGGAACCGGTGAGCGCCGACGCTAAAATAAACATCGGCGCAGGAGGTATAGTATGCTTGATAGACGATTTATTACCGGCGTCTGATAGTTTGTATTACGTTCCTGCGTGGGTGCTGTGATTTATTTTTAATATCAGCATTGCAGTACTAAAAAACTTATAGAAGCGTAATTTTAACTGAAGCGTAAATATAATAAAGAGCTGCATGGCAGTCAACTTTCAAAAATTGCAATATTTAATAAAAATAACAGTTCAAAACACTTTTTGAACGTAGTGAATAAGTGCTTTGAACTGTTATGATACTAAAATTATTGCGGAAAATTTTTGAGTTGGCAGTTAGGCAGTTCTTTTTATTTGTATTGATAAATTAAAAATTAAAATTTTAGCCGGATTGCAGATATAATTTGCTGTCTGATAACTAAATATTTTAACTGTCTGTTTGATTGATTGTTAATTTAATGTTTTAGTTATAGTATGCTGTGTAATTCTAAATTTTCATTCCTTCGGCAGCGTGTAATTTTCAACGGCGGAAATAAAATCATTGTCATCCGCGTGGGCGGTGCGCAGTGCTTTTAAAGCAGCAAAATCTTTCAGCTCCTTGCCCCACATAAAAGCATCTCGGTCATCGTAGCAGGCGGCAACTACTGGCGCTTTTGCGTCAACCGGTGTTTTGCCGTCAAGGTCGGTAAAAATAATATAGCAGTTATCAAAATCAAGCCCGTAAACGCTGATGTGTTCTTCTTCGGTAGGTGCGCTCCAACAGCCAAGCGCTTCAAATTCTTTTTGCAGTGACATAGTGTAACCACCTTTTAAACTTTATTTAATAATAGCATATAAAATTTTACGTTGTTTGTCCATAAAACTTGCAACAAAATCTGCAAAAAATTCTGCGATAGTGTATAATAGACAGGTAAGGCCGCAAAGGAGTTGACGGAGTATGAAAAAATATCAGCCCGGAGCAAATATGCAGGTGCTTTTTATTTGCCCCAAATGCGGCAGGCAGCTTGCATGGGCTTTGCCTGCGGCAGAAATGCAGTGCCCCAAATGCGGCACCTGGGTAAATAATAAAAACCGCAAGGGCAGGGGGAATGATGTTTTTTTACCTCCCGGAAGTGACCAGACAGTACTGTTTTAAGTGAGTCGCCATTTAGTGACGGGCTGAAAGCGAAGCCATTAATTGTGCCAGCTAAGCTATGCAGATTTTGCAATTGAATAATAAGCAAAATCAACGTTCCTTAATTGGCGTTTAAACCGGCGATTCATATTAATAAATTTATTAACAAAAATTACAATATGAAAGAGGTATGAATTGTGAAAATTTTTATGGATACCGCCAATGTAGCGGAAATTGCAGAAATGGCAGCACTGGGCGTTGTATACGGCGTTACCACTAACCCCAGCTTAATTGCCAAAAGCGGCAGAACTCAGGCTGAAGTTATTCCCGAAATTTGCAGCCTTGTTGACGGGCCTGTAAGCGCCGAAGTTATCAGCACGGACTGCGAAGGCATGGTTGCCGAAGCACGCAAGCTGATGAAAATTTCCGACAAGGTTGTTGTAAAAATTCCGTGCATTGCCGAAGGCTTAAAAGCCGTTAAAATTCTTGCCAAAGAAGGCATTAAAACCAATGTAACTCTGGTGTTTAGCCTGCCGCAGGCACTTATGGCAGCGCGTGCCGGTGCAACCTATGTAAGCCCGTTTATCGGCCGTTTGGATGATATTGGCAAAAACGGCGTGGCGCTGGTAGAAAACATGGTTAAGGTTTTCCGCCAGTACAATCTCGATACGCAGATTATTGCCGCCAGCATCCGCAATATGGAGCACGTTGAAAAAGTTATGCTCGCCGGTGCGGATATTGCAACCATTCCTACCAAGGTTTTAAAGGAGATGCTTCTGCATCCGCTTACCGATAAAGGCCTTGCTCAGTTCCTTGAGGATTATAAAAACAGCCTTAAATAAATTTATAAAGCGTTTAAACGGCGGCTTAACGGCTGCCGTTAATTTTTTATCTGCATAAGCAGGATTTTTTTGAAATGCATAGAATATAATTTAACGGAAAAAATCAACAGGTGAGGCGGTTAACCCCCGCAATCTTAATAGGGAAGCCGGTGCAAATCCGGCGCAGTCCCGCTACTGTAATGGCGAGCTGTCTGCAAAATGTCACTGAAGCAATGCTTTGGGAAGGCGCAGCACGGCGATGAACCTGAGCCAGGAGACCTGCCTGTTACGAGTATCACAGCCTACGGGGGATAGGCGGGTATTTGCATATCGTTTTTGAAGCATATCCTCTTTGTTATGAAGGGGATTTTTTGTTTATAGAAAGGAGTTTTTGTATGCCGGCTAAAATTGTTTTGGTAACCGGCGGGGCACGCAGCGGCAAAAGCGAATTTGCCGAAAAATATGTGCTGCATTACGGCGCAAAATGCGCTTATATTGCTACCGCCGAAATTCTGGACGAAGAAATGGCTGAACGTGTACGTTTGCATAAAGCGCGCCGCCCCCGGACGCGTTGGATAAATTTTGAAGCCCCCTATAATGCGCACGAGGTTTTGTGCGAAGCTGCGCAGGAAGCTGATGCAGTGCTGTTTGACTGCCTTACGCTTTACATGAGTAATTTATTGTACGGCAAAAACGCACCGCAGGGCACAACGGAAGAAAAAGCGCAGGTTGTTAAGGCAGAAATTGCCAAACTGATTGAAGCTGCTGAAGCAGGCGGCAAAATTACGGTGTTTGTAACAAACGAAGTTGGCGCGGGTATTGTGCCGGAAAATGCCATGGCACGCGAATACCGCGACATTGCAGGCTGGGTGAACCAGCAGGTGGCGGATGCTGCGGACAGCGTATTTTACTGCGTGGCAGGACAGGCAGTTGATATGAAAAAACTGGCGTTTAAATTTGAGGAGGAATAAAATGCAGGATATTATAGTTCCGCCGCTGAACAAAGAAGCGGCAGAAATTGTGCATAAAAACTGGCAGGCTGTGGACGAGGTTCCGTATCAGCTTGGCAAAGTTGAAAAAATGGTTGAAAAATATGCCGCTATTTGCGGTACGCCTGATTTTGAAGGCAAAATAAAAAGCGCCATGCTTTTAATGTGCGGCGACCACGGCATTGCCAAATACGGCGTCAGCGCTTATCCGCAGGAAGTTACCATGCAGATGATTAACGGCTATATGCGCGGCACTGCCGGTGCCAACGTAATGGCGCGGCACGCCGGTGCGGATGTGTTTGTTGTTGACATGGGCACAACTTTTGATTTGAGCCATTTGCCGAAAGTGCGCAATGAAAAGGTTGCCTGGGGCACGGAAGATTTTACCAAAGGCCCTGCCATGACGCGCGAGCAGGCCGAAATGGCATTGGAGCGCGGCATGAAAGTTGCCGGTGAGTGCATTGATAAAGGCTACAACATGCTTGTAACGGCAGAAATGGGCATCGGCAACACAACTTCCACCGCGGCTATTGTATCGGCATTTACAGGCCTTGCGCCGGAGCTGACCGTTGGGCGCGGCACCGGCATTAACGATGAACGCATGAAGGTTAAACGCCAGGTTGTTGCGGACGGTTTGGCAGTAAACAAGCTAGAGCTGGGCAATGCCATGGATATTTTATGCAAAGTTGGCGGTTATGACCACGCCGGGCTTGCCGGTATGATTATTGAAGGTGCGCGCCGCCGCGTACCGACCATGGTTGACGGCGTGAACGCAACGGCTGCGGCGCTGCTTGCTTACGGCATTGAGCCTGCCTGCGCGGATTATATGTTCTGTTCGCATTTGTCAGCGGAAATTTCCCACGCCAAAATGCTGGAAATTTTAAATTTAAAACCGATTGTCGATGCAGGCATGCGCCTCGGCGAAGGCACGGGCGCTTCGCTGGCCATTGTAATTTTGCAGTCGGCGCTTGATTTATACAAAAACTTAACCGCAGGTGAGCATAATGCGTGATTTTATTACCTGCCTGGAATTTTTAACGCGCATCCGTTTCAGCCACCGCACGGACTGGCGTGACGAAGATTTTTCGCGCAGCGTGCCGTATTTTCCGCTGGTGGGGCTGGTTATCGGCGCGTTTTTGGGTGCAGTTAATTATGCTTTGGTAATGGTTGCCGCGCCTGATTTTATGCGTGCCGCGCTTTTGATTTTAGCGGAAATTATTATTACCGGCGGGCTGATGTACGACGGTTTTATGGATACTTCCGACGGCGTTTTTTCTGCGCGCAGCCGCGAGCGCATGCTGGAAATTATGAAGGACAGCCACGTAGGCTCCAACGCTGTGCTGGCTGTAATAGTGCTTATTTTGCTGAAAGTATCGGCGTACCTTGCCATTTACCCACAGCTCTTGACGCCGGCGCTGATTGCCATGAGCGTTGCAACGCGCACTTTTATGGTAATTTTTATCGTCAACTTTCCCTACGCGCGCAAAACCGGCATCGGGCATATGTTTACCATGTACGCTAAAAAAAGCTACACGGTTATCGCGCTGGCGCTTGGCATTGGCATAACGGCACTGTGCGGCGTGCATTACCTGCTGGTGATGGCAGTTACTTTTGTGCTGGTGTTTGGCATTGCCAAATTTTTGCAAAGCCAGCTGGGCGGGCTTACGGGCGACACCTACGGCGCGCTGACGGAGTGCGGCAACGTGCTGTACCTGCTTACGCTGATAATTGGCGGACACTTTTTGGTGCTTGGCTTTTATACTTACCACAGCATATTTAGTTTGTTTTAAGGATGGTGCAAAATGGAAATAGATGTTTTGGCTGGCACGGTGCAGCCTGTTGATAAAACGATAGTGGCAAAAGCGCAGGAGCGTTTTGATAATTTAATTAAACCGGTCGGTTCACTGGCAAAACTTGAAGAAATGGCTACGCGCTATGCGGCAATTTACGGCAGCGCAGATAAAAATGAAGTAAATTATCCTGATAAAACAGTGCTTTTCTGGACTGACGACGCTGGTACAGCGGCAGAATATATGCAGGGCACGAAACCTGCCTGCGTGCTTGCGGAAAATTCCGGCGTTAAAAGCCAGACTTTTTTGGTAACGGCTGAAAGTATTGAAGAAGCACTGCTTGAAGGTGCGCTTCTGGCAAAAGAAGCAATAGGCACAAACTGCGGCCAGCAGGTGCTGGCACTTGGCATCGTTGACAGCAGCGTGCCGCAATATAATGCAGAAAATTTTGAAGCTGACGGTTATGATTTTTTAAATCAGCTTGCCAGCAGAACCATTGCTGCTATGGCAGGCGCAGTTTTGCAGGCTGCGGCTTTAAAAGTGCCGGTAATGCTTGACGGCGCAGCATCATGCCTTGCAGCACTTGCGGCAGTAAAATATAATGCTGCTGCGGCAGATTACGTTTTTGCCGGGCATGTATCCGCAGAAGCGGGCATGGAAGAACTGCTGCAAAAATTGGGGCTTTCCGCGCCGCTGCGGCTTGATATTAAAATATGCCGCGGCGAAGGTGCAATACTTGCGTTCAGCCTTTTGGATGCAGGCATTAAGGCTTATAAGGAAATGGAAACTTTTGCCGAAGCAGGTGTACACGTTGAGGTAAAAGAATTTTCGCACGCAGAAGAAATTAAGGCAGGCAAACAGGGGGCAAAATAATGGGCAGGCTATATTTAATCAGGCATGGGGAAACCGATTCCAACAAAAGTTTCCGCTTTCAGGGGCAAACCGATATTGAACTGAACGAAAAAGGACTGGCGCAGGCTGAACTTTTGGCAGAGCATTTTAAAACTATCCGCCTTGATGCCGTATACAGCAGCAGTTTAACGCGCGCACGGCAGACGGCGGCACCGCTGGCGGCTGTACACGGGCTTGAAGTGCAGCCGGTTGAAGATATTAAGGAAATTGCTTTTGGCAAGTGGGAAGGGCTTACCTATAACCAGATTAATGATGCCGGCCTTGGGCAGATTGACGAATTTTTTAAAAATCCGGCGCTGTGCCATGTGCCGGGCGGCGAGAATTTTACGGATGTTGCCGCACGCGTAGAGCCGTTTTTTAAACGCTGCCTTGCGGAAATGGACGAAAAAGATATTGCCGTTGTTTCGCACGGCGGCATTATCCGTGTGCTGCTGTGCCTGTTTTTAGGCGTGGATTTAAACAAAATATGGAATTTCAGCGTTGGCAACTGCAGTACAACCACACTGGCAAAATGGCGCGGCTACAATACTGTACTTGAATGTACAAATGAAACATATTATTTGCGTTAAATTTTATTAGAATAATGTAAAAAAACAGCCATGATATATTGACATTTGTATTTTAAAAAGATATACTTTAAATAGTATATCTCAGCCGGTTCATATAGGGTTCATATCTTCTTTTTAATGCTGCTTGCATTTTTATCGAAGCCGTGGCAAATCTATGAAGTCCTCATGGGGTATGATTAATGTAAGGAGCTGATAAGCAATGAAAGAAGACAAAACTTTAGTATGCAAGGAATGTGGCAAAGAATTTGTTTTTTCCGCTTCCAAACAGGAATTTTATGAATCCAAAGGCTTTACTAACGAACCGGGCCGCTGCCCTGCATGCCGTCAGGCACGCAAACAGCGTCTTGGCATTGTAAGCGAGCGTCCGGAACGCCAGATGTATCCGGCGGTTTGCGCTGAATGCGGCAAAGAAACCGAAGTTCCGTTCAAACCTTCCGAAGACCGTCCGGTTTACTGCCGTGACTGCTACAACGCACATCACAGAAAATAATAAACAAATATAGCCTGCCGTAAAAATGCGGCAGGTTTTTTGTTTATTTCAGCGAATTTTATAAATAATGTGACAGAAACTTTGAGAAAGTTTCACTCAATATGGTATAATAATTTAATAAGAAGAAATTGGGGGTCATTTTATTTTAGAACTTAAAGAGATTTCGGTTGCCGATAAGGAATTGTTTGAAAGCTACATGTCGCGTCCTTATTACCGCGGCTCTGAATGTGCTTTCGGCAATTTGTTTATGTGGCAGACCTGCTATGATATTTTTTGGACTGAAGCACACGGCTTTTTAGTGCTAAAAGTAAAAAGAAATGATGTTGACTTCTTTTTACAGCCGTTTGGCGGCAAAGACGAAGATTTGCCTTTATTAATGAAAGAAATTAAAGAATACCATAACGGCAAACCGTTTGAAATGCACGGCATTTATGATGACGGCAGGGAAAGGCTGTTAAAAGCGTTCCCTGATTTGGAAATTACCGATGACCGTGATAACTGGGACTATGTTTATTTGCAGCAGAACCTGGCCACTCTTGCCGGGCGCAAATACCACGGCAAAAAGAACCACTGCAATGCTTTTGTAAAAGAGCATCCAGATTATGTTTACGAAGAAATGAACAGAAGCAATATTGAAGAATGCCTTACTTTTGGCGATATGTGGTGCGAACGCCGCATGTCGGACGACCCTTCGCTGGTATGCGAAAAATGCGCTATCCACGAAGCTCTTGATAATTTTGAAGCCTTAAAGCTGCGCGGCGGTGTTATCCGCATTGACGGCAAGGTTGAAGCTTTCAGCTTTGGCGAAAAAATTAATGACGATACTGCCGTTTTGCATGTAGAAAAGGCCAATCCGGAAATACGCGGGCTTTATGCCGTTATTAACCGTGATTTTGCCAAAAATGCGTGGGGCGACGTTACCTATCTTAACCGCGAGGAAGATATGGGGCATGAAGGCCTGCGCATGGCAAAAGAATCGTATAAACCGGAATTTATGGTAAAAAAATATTCCACTATTTTTAAATAACAGAGGTTTGTATGGATTTCAGGCTTTTAAATTCTGCTTTTTTGCCGCAGGCGGCAGAATTATGGGATTACTGCTTTGAAAAGAAGGGCGACCCGTTTTACGAATGGTATTTTAGCGAGTACTGTTTAAAGCAAAACAGCGTTATAGGCGGTTTTGACGGCGATAAATTAGCGTGTATGCTGCACTTGAACCCGTATGCAATTACGCTGCGCGGGCAAACACTGCGCCTGCCGTATATTGTAGGCGTGGCAACTGCGCCGGAATACCGCGGGCAGCACCTTACGCGCCCGCTGCTGGAAACGGCGTTTACCGTTTTGCGTGCGCAGGGAGCGGCTTTTGCGCTTTTAATGCCCATTAACCCGGCAATTTATAAGCCCTATGGGTTTGATTACTGCTATTACCGCCATTATTACCAAATGCCGCTGGCAGAATTGAAAAAACTGCCGCCGGTGCATAATATAAAAATAACCCGCTGTGCAGATATTACAGAAGGGTTGGATGGACTTGCCGCTGTTTACGAAGCCTGCGGGCAGGAGTTAAACGGTATGGCAGTACGCAGCAGGGCAAAATGGCAGGAGCTTTTAAACGGCTACAAAGGCGAAAAAGTAATGCTTGCCATAGCTTTTGAAGATGCCAGCCCTGCCGGTTATATGCTGTATTCGCTTGATGCAGGCACTTTTAAAGTGCAGGAACTGCTTGCGCTCAGCCATGAGGCACAAACGGCGCTTCTGCGTTATGCGGCAGGGCATTTAAGTGATGCCGCTAATTTTGAATGGCTGGCAGAACCAGGCAATATAGCTTATCTTGATTTTGACGGAAGTATATACAGCGGCAGTTTAAAGCCGTTTATGATGGCACGCTGCATTAATATCCGCAAAGCGCTGGAGCTTTTGCCGGTGCCGCAGGATGTGAGCGGCGAAGCGGTGCTTTTAATTACCGACAAATTTTTGCCGCTGAATAACGGGCTTTTAAAAATAACTGCCCAAAACGGCGCGCTAACTCAGGCCAGCACCATTGAAAGCGAAGAAATTACAATGGACAGCGCAGCCTTTACACAGCTGTATTTCGGTACTTTCAGCTTTGAAGAGCTGGTGCGTGCCGGAAAAATTAAAGTTCATAATCCGCAGAAAAGCGGTTTTTTGCAGGCGTTGTTTACCAAATGCCGTAATTATATTAACGAGTACTATTGAAAATTGAGCAGGGAGGCTGATTTAATGGACGAAATCAGACGCATTTTTGTAGAAAAGAAAGAAGCTTTTGCCGTTGAAGCAAGAGGCCTTTTGGCTGATTTGCGAACCAACCTCGGTATGAAAGGCTTAACCGGCATCCGTGTTATTAACCGCTACGACGTTATGGGCGTAACGGATGAGGAATTTGCCGCAGCCAAAGCGCTGGTGCTTTCCGAACCGCCGGTTGATACCGTTGAAGAAGAACTGGAAGTACCTGCAGGCTGCCGTGCTTTTGCGGTAGAATTTTTGCCGGGCCAGTATAATCAGAGGGAAGACTTTGCTGCTCAGTGCATTCAGCTTATTACGCAGAAAGAACGCCCGCTGGTATCTTCTGCCAAAGTTTATATTTTGTCCGGCACAATCAGTGATGATGAGTTTGCTAAAATTAAGGCTTACTGCATTAACCCGATTGAAGCACGCGAAGCTGCCTGGGAAAAACCGCAGACTTTGGTGCAGGCCTGCGAAGAACCGCAGAAAATTAAAAGCGTGGAAGGCTTTTTAACCTTTACCAAAGAAGAAATGGAGGATTACCGCACTGCCAACGGCTTTGCTATGAGCCTTGACGATTTGCTGTGGTGCCAGAAATATTTTAATGAAGAACACCGTGAACCGACCATTACCGAGATTAAAGTGCTCGATACTTACTGGTCTGACCACTGCCGCCATACCACCTTTATGACGCAGATTGAAGATGTGGAAATTGAGCCGGGGCTTTACACCCAACCGGTACAGGCTGCACTTGACAAATATATGGAAGCGCGCGACGAAGTGTACGGCGCCGATACCAAACGCCCTGTTACCCTGATGGACATTGCCGTTATCGGCATGAAAAAACTGCGTGCCGAAGGCAAGCTGGACGATTTGGACGAATCGGAAGAAATTAACGCCTGCACCATTGTTGTGCCTATTGAAGTTGACGGCAAAACCGAAGAATGGCTGCTGCTGTTTAAAAACGAAACCCATAACCACCCGACGGAAATTGAACCGTTCGGCGGTGCTGCAACCTGCCTTGGCGGTGCTATCCGCGACCCGCTTTCCGGCCGTGCCTATGTATATCAGGCAATGCGCGTAACCGGCGCTGCCGACCCGCGCGTACCTGTGGAAGATACTCTGCCCGGCAAACTGCCGCAGCGCAAAATTACTATCGGCGCGGCAGCAGGCTACAGCTCTTACGGCAACCAGATTGGCCTGGCAACCGGCCATGTACAGGAATACTATCACGATAAATTTGTGGCAAAACGCATGGAAGTAGGCGCTGTTGTAGGCGCTGTTCCGCGTAACCTTGTAAAACGCGAAGTGCCCGAACCGGGCGACCTTTTAGTGCTGCTCGGCGGCAGAACCGGCCGTGACGGCTGCGGCGGCGCAACAGGTTCTTCCAAAGAACATACCGTTGATTCGCTGGCAAGCTGCGGTGCGGAAGTACAGAAAGGCAACCCGCCGACAGAACGTAAAATTCAGCGTTTGTTCCGCAACCCGGAAGTTACGCCGATGATTAAACGCTGCAACGACTACGGTGCAGGCGGCGTATCCGTTGCCAACGGCGAACTTGCCGACGGCCTTGTAATTGACCTTGACAAAGTGCCGAAAAAATATGAAGGCCTTGACGGTACGGAACTTGCCATTTCCGAATCTCAGGAACGCATGGCGCTTGTTATTGCTCCTGAAAATATTAAGAAATTTATTGCCTTTGCCGATGAGGAAAATCTTGAAGCAACCGTTATCGGACAGGTTAGCGATAACAGAAGGCTTGTAATGTACTGGCGCGGCGATAAAATCGTTGACCTTTCCCGCGACTTTTTGAATACCAATGGCGTTGCCCAGCATGCAGATGTTAAAGTTTGCAATGTTGAAGGCGAATGCGTATTTGACAAACTGCCGGCAGAAGTTGCTGCGGCAGACGGTTTGAAAAACGCATGGCTTGCTAACCTCGGACGCCTTAATGTTTGCAGCCAGAAAGGGCTTTCCGAACGCTTTGACAGCACTATCGGCCGCGGCACCGTGCTGATGCCGTTTGGCGGCAAACGTCAGCTTACTCCGTCCGAAGGCATGGTTGGCAGACTGCCTGTGCTGCACGGCAAAACCACGGCGGCATCCGTTATGGCGTGCGGCTACAACCCGGATGTTGCCTGCTGGAGTCCGTTCCACGGCGCACTGTATGCGGTTGTGGAATCTGTAACCCGTGCCATTGCACTTGGTGCAGACCCGGCAAAACTGCGCCTTACCTGCCAGGAATACTTCCCCAAACTGCATAATACCGAGCTTTGGGGCCAACCCTTTGCAGCACTTTTGGGCGCATTTACCGCGCTGGACGCTTTGGAACTGCCTGCTATCGGCGGCAAAGACAGCATGAGCGGCACCTTTATGGATAAAACCGTTCCGCCGACGCTTGTTTCCTTCGCGGTTGACGTTATCGACGGCGACAAAGCCGTATCGGCAGAATTTAAAAATGCCGGCAGCAAGGTTGTATTCCTTTCCTGCCCGCGCGAAACTACGGAAGTACCGGATTTTGGCGCGTTGAAAGCCAACCTTACCGCAGTGCATAAAGCCATTCTGGCGGGCAAAATTACTGCTGCGGCAGCCGTTAAAGAAGGCGGCATTGCAGCGCTTGTAACAACAATGTGCCTTGGCAACAGCCTTGGTTTTGAATTTATTAAACCCTATAACGATACTGACGGACTGTTTACTTTACAGCCCGGCGGCATGGTGCTTGAACTTGCAGAAGGCACAGAACCAGAGGACCTGTTTGAAGGGCTCGACTACATGCTGCTTGGCCATACCTCTGAAAAACAGGTCATCGCCATTAATGACGATGTTATTTCCATGGACGAAGCCGAAAAAGCTTACAGCACTCCGCTGGAAGGCATCTTCCCGTCCAAAACCGATGAAAAAGACGATAAAGATATCGACATGCCGCTTTACAAGGCAGAGTTGCCTTTAACTGCGCCGGTAACGATTGCCAAACCGCGCGTATTCATTCCGGTATTCCCGGGCATTAACTGCGAATATGACAGTGCCCGCGCGTTTGAAGACGCCGGTGCTGTGGCAGAAACCTTTATTGTGCGCAACCTTACCCCGCAGGCAGTAGAAGAATCCGTTGCCAAAATGGTTGAAATGATTGACAATGCCCAGATTGTAATGCTTCCGGGTGGTTTCAGTGCCGGTGACGAACCGGACGGCAGCGGCAAGTTTATTGCTACCATGCTGCGCAACCCGCGCATTAAAGAAGCTATCGAACGCCTGCTTAATGACCGCGACGGTTTGATGCTCGGCATCTGCAACGGCTTCCAGGCACTTGTTAAACTCGGCCTCGTGCCTTATGGCGAAATCCGCGAAATGTCTGCTGACAGCCCGACTCTTACCTTCAATAATATTGGCCGCCACGTTTCGCAGATTGTTAACACCCGCGTTGTTTCCAATAAATCTCCGTGGTTCAGCGCCGTTGAACCGGGCGAAATTCACTCCGTTGCCGTATCTCACGGCGAAGGCCGCTTCTATGCGCCGGAAGAAACAATTAAAGCATTGTTTGCCAACGGGCAGGTTGCAACGCAGTATGTTGATGAAAACGGCAAATCCACCATGGCAATGCCGTACAACCCCAACGGTTCGCTGTATGCTATTGAAGGTATTACCAGCCCCGACGGCAGAATTTTGGGTAAAATGGGCCATACCGAACGTTTTGTACCGGGCCTGTTTAAAAACATCAGCGGCAATAAAGACCAGAAAATCTTTATCAGCGGCGTAAATTATTTTAAATAAGCATTAAAATGTTTTACCGCCCTTGCTTAAACGGTGAGGGCGGTATTATTTTTATGTAAAGCTGAATACGCAATGAATAAATCTTTTCAAATTCAGCAAAATGCAACGGCTCCTACGTGCGTGAACACGGCTGCGCTGCGGTTCACGCATTTTTGTAAATACTTAAAATGAAGCCGCCGTTGTTTTGGCTTGAATTTTCAAAGGTTTACCCATTGCGTATTTATATTATAGTTGTATAAAATATAAAAGCAGTCAATTTTTATTTTAAAAGAGTTATGTAAATATGAGGCGAATGATTTATGCTGTTAAGTGAGAGCAAAAACTGCGGCGGCTGAAATTAAAATGCATAAGTAAGAGAGGTCAGCCGCGCAGCCTGAACGAAATCGGAGGAGCCGCAGCATTTTTGCAGAACTGAAACAGCGTGAATCATTTGCGGTGAGTTTTAATAATAAAAAATTTACTTTGCAAGCGAAGAAATATTATGGATAAGTTACAAAATTTACAGCCCTGGCAGCAGGTGCAGGGCGTTTACGTGCATATACCGTTTTGCATGCAAAAATGCCTGTACTGCGATTTTAATTCGTACTCCGGTTTTGGGGCGGATGTAATGGTAAAATACGCTGCGGCTGTATGCCAAGAAATTGCCGGGCGCAGAAAAGATGTACCTGTAAACGATAATGCTTCAGTTTATTTTGGCGGCGGCACGCCCAGCCTTTTACCGGCTGAAGCTATAAAAGAAATTACGGATGCTTTAAAAAAGTACGGTTGGTGGCAAAATCCGTGCGAAGCATCTATCGAAGCAAATCCCGGCACTGTTGATTTAGCGAAACTGAAAGTACTGCGGCAGTTGGGTTTTGACCGCATCAGCTTTGGCGTGCAGAGTTTAAACGATGCAGAATTAAAAGCGATAGGGCGCGTGCATAATGCAGCCGAAGCATTGGATGCAATAGAGCTTGCCAAACAGGCAGGCTTTAAGCGCATTAATGCCGATGTTATTTACGGCCTGCCGGGGCAGACTATGGCAAGTTTAAAAGAAACGCTTACGCGGCTTTGCAGTACCGGCATTGAGCATTTATCCGTTTATGGGCTGATTGTTGAAGATGGCACTCCGCTGCAAAAAATGACAGAAGCAGGAAAGATAATTTTGCCGGATGAGGACGAAGCCGCCGATATGTACGAATTTGTGCAGGAGTTTTTAAAAATTCAGGGCTTTGAACGCTACGAAATATCAAACTATGCGCGCGGCAAAGCGTACAGCCGCCATAACCTTGTGTACTGGCATTATTACCCGTATGCGGCATTTGGAGCGGGTGCCTGCGGTTTTAACGGCAGCGCGCGTTTTACTGCTGCTGCTAAAGTACAAGACTATATACAGCTTATACAAAGCGGCGGACAGCTTTATGATAAAGAAGAACTGCCTGTGCCGGTGCAGTTTGAAGAATTTATGTTTATGAACCTGCGTAAACAAAGCGGCGTAAGTTTAACCGAAGCAAAGCAGCGTTTCGGCATAGATGTTATGGAAAAATACGGGGCTGAAATGAAACCGTATATTGAGCATAATTTGCTTATCTTTGATAAAGAGCGGCAGAAAATCTGCCTTACCGAAGCGGGTATGGAAGTTGGCAACCGTATTTTTGAAATTTTTGTGACGGATTAAATTTTATTTAAAAAATATATAAAAACTTATTGACAATATCTGAAGGCAGTGCTATTCTAATATCAAGATGTTAGCACTCTATTATAACGAGTGCTAACAATCCCTTCGGAGGTGGGGATATGTTAAACGAAAGAAAGAAGAAAATTCTGCAAATCATCATAGAAGACTACATTTCTACGGCAGAGCCGGTAGGTTCACGCACTATTGCGCGCAAACATGATTTGGGATTGAGCCCGGCCACCATCCGTAACGAAATGAGCGATTTGGAACTTTTGGGTTATCTGGAGCAGCCCCACACTTCAGCCGGCCGTGTGCCTTCGGCACAGGCATACAGGTTTTATGTAGATTCCATGATTGAGCCGGATACGCTGGACGATAACGACCGTACATTAATTAATACCCTGTACCGCGAACGCCAGCGCAGCATTGATGATATTTTCCTGTCAACCGCCAAAATCCTTTCGCAGATGACGCATAACGTGTCGATGGTGCTGGCAAACCAGCATTCCATCAGCCGTTTCTGTTATTTAAAGTTTTTGCCGCTTGATACGAACCATGCCATTTTGTGCATTGTTACCGATGACGGCAATGTAAACAACTGCGTGGTGGAAATTCCGGCAGGCATGTCTGCCAAAGAACTGGAATACATGGCCGGGCGCATTACAAGAATGCTGGAAGGCAAAGCCGTAACGGATATCGACAAGGCGTTGCTGGATGAAGTGCAGGCAGCGGTTAAAGATGACCGGCTGCTTTTAAGTTCGCTTTTGCATGTGCTGCGCCGCATGACGCGCCCCGAAAAGGAAACCTTTTTTATGGGCGGCACAAGGCAGCTGTTAAGCCAGCCTGAATTCCGCGACATGGAAAAAGTTAAAAACCTTTTAGGCGTGCTGGAAGAAGAAAAAGTTGTGCGCAATATTTTAAAATCCGGCGAAGAATCCGGGCTGCGCATAACGATAGGCAGCGAAAATAAATTTGAAGGCATTCAGGATTGCAGCATGGTGCAGGCAACCTACCGCTTAAACGGCAAAATAGTCGGTACAATGGCGGTGCTGGGGCCTACGCGTATGCAGTATGGCAAAGTAATTGCCGTAATGGATTATCTTCATAAATATTTAAAAACGATTTTAAACAGCTGAGGAGGGACAGTATGCAGGCAGAAGATATTAAAGATACTCAGAACCCTGCGGAAGGAGCAGCGGAAAATGCTGAAGCGCCCGCTGAAGAAAAGGTAAGCGCCGGTGAAGCGGCTGCCGGAAATGCAGAAAACGCACAACCGGAAGAAGCAAAAACGGAAGAACCCCGGAAAGATGAAAAAGATGCAAAAATCGAAGAACTGCAAAACCGCCTGATGCGTTTGCAGGCCGATTTTGAAAATTTCCGCAGACGCAATGCTGCCGAACGCGAACAGCTTTCAACCTTCGTTACGGCAGATGTTGTCGGCAAGTTTTTAAAAGTGCTCGATAACTTTGAAAGAGCCGAGCAAAGTGTAAAAACTACAAACGATATGTCTGCTATCGTAGCCGGCATGGAAAAAATCAAACGGCAGTTTGAACAGGCTTTTAAAGAGCTTGAAGTTGAAGAAATCCCCGCAGAGGGGCAGAAATTTAACCCGGAACTGCACGAAGCCGTAATGCGCGGGCAGAACCCGGATTTAGAGGATGAAAGCATTGAGCAGGTTTTTGAAAAAGGTTACAGGCTGCGCAATAAAATCATCCGCCACAGCAAAGTTAAAGTAATAAGCAACGATTAAGTTGCATTCTTTATACAGTGTAAATTTGAGGAGGAAAAAACATCATGTCTAAAGTAATTGGTATTGACTTAGGTACTACTAACTCTGTAGTAGCTGTTATGGAAGGCGGCGAACCGACCGTTATCACTAACCAGGAAGGCAGCAGGCTGACCCCGTCCGTTGTAGGTTTTTCCAAAAACGGCGAGCGTCTGGTAGGCCAGCTGGCAAAACGCCAGGCTGTTTCCAACCCGGACAGAACCATCAGCTCCATTAAACGCCACATGGGCACTAATTACAGAGTTGAAATTGACGACAAAAAATACTCTCCGGAAGAAATTTCCGCAATGATTCTGCAAAAATTAAAAGCTGACGCTGAAAAATATCTCGGCGAAAGCGTACATCAGGCCGTAATTACCGTTCCGGCTTACTTCTCCGACAGCCAGCGCCAGGCAACCAAGGACGCAGGCAAAATTGCAGGCCTTGAAGTTCTGCGTATTATCAACGAACCTACCGCAGCGGCACTTGCTTACGGCATTGACAAGAGCGAAGACCACACCGTTATGGTTTACGACCTTGGCGGCGGCACGTTCGATGTATCCATCCTTGATGTAGGCGACGGCGTATTTGAAGTTAAAGCTACCAACGGCGATACTCACCTCGGCGGCGATGACTTTGACCAGCGCATTATCGACTGGATGGTTGACGAATTCAAGAAAGCCGAAGGCATTGACCTTTCCAACGACCGCATGGCTATGCAGCGTCTGCGTGAAGCAGCAGAAAAAGCTAAAATCGAACTGTCCGGCGTAATGAGTACCAACATTAACCTGCCGTTCATTACCGCTGGCGCCGACGGCCCGAAACATTTGGATATGGATTTAACCCGTGCTAAATTTGAAGAAATGACCGCAGACCTTGTTGAACGCACCATGGGCCCGACCCGTCAGGCTATGGCCGATGCAGGCATGAGCGCAAGCGACATCAACAAAGTACTCTTGGTTGGCGGTTCCACCCGTATCCCGGCTGTACAGGAAGCCATTAAAAAATTCATGGGCAAAGAACCTCACCGCGGCATTAACCCGGATGAATGCGTTGCAGTAGGCGCTGCTATTCAGGCAGGCGTACTGGCAGGCGAAGTTAAAGACGTACTGCTTCTGGACGTAACTCCGCTGTCCCTCGGCATTGAAACCGCCGGCGGCATTTTCACCAGAATGATTGACCGCAACACCACCATTCCTACTTCCAAATCTCAGATTTTCTCCACTTATTCCGATAACCAGCCTTCCGTTGATATCCACGTACTGCAGGGCGAACGCGATATGGCTGCCGATAACAAAACTCTGGGACGCTTTGAACTCTCCGGCATTCCGGCTGCACCGCGCGGAGTACCGAAAATTGAAGTTACCTTCGATATCGACGCCAACGGCATTGTAAACGTAAAAGCCAAAGACCTCGGCACCGGCAAAGAACAGAAGATTACCATTACTTCTTCCGGCACGCTTGATAAAGACGAAGTTGACCGCCTTGTAAAAGAAGCCGAAGCCAACGCCGAAGCAGATAAAAAACGCAAAGAAGCAGTTGAAGCGCGCAACCAGGCTGACAGCCTCTGCTATCAGGCAGAAAAAACCATTAAAGACATGGAAGGCAAAGGCAGCGACGAACTGATTGCCAAAGTTAAAACCGCAATGGACGCCCTGAAAGAAAAAATGAAAGGCGACGACGTTGACGCAATTAAGAAAGCAACCGAAGAACTTACCAAACCTTTGTATGAACTGAGCGCTGAACTTTACAAACAGACCGAAGCAGCCAAAGGTGCGGAAGCAGGTGCCGGCGCAGCAAACGCAGGCGGCGCTAAAAAAGCCGACGACGATGTAGTTGACGCAGAAGTTGTTGACGACGACAAGAAATAATCAGCTTAGGATGGTGTAAACCTTGGAAAAAAGAGATTACTATGACGTGCTGGGCGTTTCTAAAAGCGCAACGGCAGACGAGATAAAAAAAGCATATCGTAAACTGGCACGTCAGTATCATCCTGATGTCAACAAGGATAATCCTGATGCTGCAGAAAAGTTTAAAGAATGTTCCGAAGCATACAGTGTTTTGAGCGATGAAAAGAAACGTGCCCAGTATGACCAGTTTGGCCATGCAGCCTTTGACGGTGCTGCCGGCGCAGGCGGCGCGGGCGGTTTCGGCGGGTTTGATTTCAGCGGTTTCGGCGGCGCAGGCGGCGGTATGGAGGACATTTTTGATATGTTCTTTGGCGGCGGCGGGCGCTCCAGAGGCGGCCGTCAGGCAGGCCCGCAGCGCGGCAGCGATTTGCGCTTCGATATGGAAATTACCTTTGAAGAAGCGGCTTTCGGCGTAGAACGCGAAATTAACCTGACGCGCGACGAACAATGTCCAAAATGTAAAGGCAGCGGCGCTGAACCGGGCAGTAAGGTGGAAACCTGCCCCGAATGCCACGGCACTGGCCAGGTAAGCTTTACGCAAAACACTATGTTTGGGCAGATGCGTAACGTGCGCCCGTGCAGCAGATGCCACGGCGAAGGCAAAATTATTACCGAGCCGTGCAAAGAATGTAAAGGCAAAGGCACCGTACGCAAAACCAAAAAGCTTAAAGTTAAAATTCCTGCCGGCGTTAACGACGGTTCGCGCCTGCGCGTAAGCGGAGAAGGCGAAGCAGGTATGCGCGGCGGCCCAAGCGGAGACCTTTACGTATATCTGTATGTGAAGCCGCACAAGTTCTTTGAACGCGACGGCAACACTGTATTATGCGAAGTGCCTATTAACATTGTACAGGCAACTTTGGGCGATGAAATAAAAGTACCGACGCTGGACGGCCAGGTAACCATGAAGATTCCTGAAGGCACTCAGCCGGGTCAGGTGCTGCGCCTGAAAGGCAAAGGCATACCCAGCCTGCGCGGAGGCGGCCGCGGCGACCAGCTGGTACGCATAAAAGTTGTTGTGCCTAAAAAGCTGAGCGAAAAGCAAAAAGACGCGCTGCGTAAATTTGCCGATATCAGCAAGGACAACATTAACCCCGAAGAAAAAAGCTTCTTGAACAAAATTAAAGATTTGTTTAAATAACAAATAAAGCGCGTTTCCGTAAATTCGGAAGCGCGCTTTTAGTATCTTTACAGTTTTATATTTTTCTGTTACAATATGCAGGCAAATGTGCTGCCATAACGGTAGGCGGTTAGCCCTCTGCGGAGGGACTGTG
>ERZ779922.109-NODE-109-length-71538-cov-12.409874_pt1 | contig 71538 bp, 71 predicted proteins | sample MGYA00511544_ERZ779922 | MGnify/ENA primary metagenome ERZ779922 (study PRJEB29588, sample SAMEA2154516) | human gut metagenome | biome: human gut; feature: human-associated habitat; material: faeces | place: Denmark | collected 2008/2010 ... | reverse complement strand
GAGCGTACGGTTCGCATCCGTAAGGTCGAGAGTTCGATCCTCTTCGTCTCCACCATGCCGCATTAAGCGAAAAAAGGCACTCTGTTTTTATAAAAACAGAGTGCCTTTTTTTAATATCAGATAAAAAATATTTATTTTATGATTTATTTATTACTAACTTTTTGTTTTCAACATAAGCGTATTCGCCCGGCTCTGTCAGTTCGACTTTACCGCCGAATACACCGCGAACGGTTTTAGGCGAAATGAATTTATCCGTTCTGCCGATAGGTGCAAATCCGTCTTTTAAAGGAACGATAATGTAAAGCTTATAATCGTTTATAGTATCAAGCTTTACATTGAACTTTTCGTTCTTTTTAAGAATTAAAAGCTCCTTTGAAAAATGCTCATATACTGCGAATTCTTCGCCCTCTAATCCGTAAACCTCCGAGGGAGAAACCGTTCCGTTCACGGGATTTTCATCCTTATTGATATTAAACACGGCAATAATTCCGCTTTCGTCACAGACATTTTGAAGCTTGAATATCTTATCATTTTCGGTATGATCTTCAGTCAGGCAGTCGGCGGTGGGGAATGCGGGCCTGTCGCACCGCAATATTTTGCCGTCGTTGGTAATAAGCGGCATAAGGATATCTCTGTTGCTTCTGCCTATCTTATCGCTCACATATATCGGGCCTCCGCTGACGGCCCTTAAAATGCTGTTTTTAACAGCCTGTCCGTCGTCGGTCCACCACATATCCCAGTCGCAGAAATAAAACTGCCCCTGAATAAGATCGTTATAGGAGCACTGCATAATATGCTTTAAGAACCAGGCACTGTCCTCAGGCTGGAAATCGTCGCTGCACCTTGAAAGAGGGCTTACAGACCTGCTCCACATATCCTCGCTTGCCATACCCATACAATTTATCATTGCGTTGTCAAAATGCTGACCTACAGAGGCTTCCATACCGTCGTGATAGTTTTTTGCGACCTCGCCTACAGGCGCAAGATTTTTATAAAATCTTTTACTTATGCTCTGATTATCAATTTTTACGAATTCAACTCCGCATTTTCTTAAATAATCGTGGTAAGCATTATAAAATCTATAAGAATTTTCCTGCTTGTAATCGTGGATGTAAGCGCCTTTTTGAGTGTAAATAATAGAGTCCTTAAGATCTTTATAAACTTCGCCCTCGGGATCTATTCCCATCCAATATCCGGTGGTAGGGTGCCACATTCCGACGGTTATACCGTAATCGTTCATTCCCTTAATGCAATTTTTAAGTCCGTTAGGAAATCTTATAGGGTCGGCTTTAAAGGAATAAAGCTTTGAATAGTGCATTATATTAAACATTTCACGGCGGTTTTCATATTTCATTCCGTAAAAATCGTGAACTTCGCCCCACATATCGTCAATAACAGCCCATTTAACAGGAATGTTTTTCTCTTTGAATTCTTCGCATTTTTTAAGAAGATCGTCTTCGTTTACTCGGATTTCCATAGCGTCCCAGCTGCACCAGCCGAGATATTCAAATATTTCGGGGTATCTTCTTTCGGCTCTTATCCTCACGCCTGTGTTTAATTCTTCGAGAGCTGTTTTAACAGTGCTTTCAAGAAGTTTAAAAGGATCATCGCCCTCTGCATAAACGAATGCCAGCTCGTCACAATAAGAAAGCTTATCATACCAGCTGAAAAGCTTTGCTGTGATAATGCCGTGTTCTTTTCCGCAGAGCACGCATTTATATTTTTTCGAAACGACGGGGATAACTACAGCAAAGCTTCCGTCGGCCTTTTTGCAGATAAGTCCCTGTGTTTCGTCGGGAATATCTTTAGTGTCTTTTCCGAATGCGGGCATACACCATATCTCGCAATGCCTGAAATCGGATACAAAGCTTTCAAAACCTTCAATTTTAAAGTCTATTCCCGCGCCGAAATCCATATCGAGCGGCATTTTCGAAAAGCCTTTAAAATAAACGGCTTTAACACCTTTAATATCTTTTATTTCTGTTTTTATATCATAATCCTGAGTTGAATTATCGCATAAGTTAAGATATGCTTTTATGATTTTCATAAAACAACCGCCTTATTATGTATTATTTTAATAATTATATTATATAAGTTATTTTAAGTCAATGAACACTTGAAAAAATCGTAGTTTTATGATATTAAATATTAAAGGGGGAGATAATGTGGCAAGGTGTGAAAATGCAGCTTAAAAAATTCCTGTTTTGCAAAAGGCGAATTCGTAGGATCTTGTATAGCAGAAAAGTATTTAAGCATGGGAGGAAAAAAATATTACTCCGAATTCAAATCAAAGCTTGTAGGCGAGATAAATTTTTATTTAAAGGCAGAAAAAATACCGGAAATTTCTGAGCTTTTTGAAATTCCCGGTGAGTATATAAATTTAAAATATCCTCTTGAAAGCGGAGAAAAAACCGCGTTTTTAAGAAATGATACGGTTTTTTTTCGGAAATCGGATCGAATTTGCCGATTTAGGAGTGTGCTTCGGAGCGGAAAGCTTCGCTGGTTTTATTCTTATCTGCTCTTGTGGGCGTGACGGTAGCGATCCAGAACTTATACTTTATAAAAGAAGATAGTTTATATTTCCGATAATTCGCGTGCGGTCTTTAAAACCGCGATACCCGTTTTTCTTATGTTTTCTTCGGTCATCCTTGAAGACGGCGCCGATACGCTTACAGCATATTTATAATTTCCTTTTATATCGCACACTGCCGCCGCAACACAGCTAACCCCTTCTTCGTTTTCTTCGATATCGGTGGCATACCCGTTTTCCTTGACCTTTTTAAGTTCTGCCTTAAATTCGTTAAGATCGGTAATTGTTCTTTGTGTTTTTTTGATGATTTCGGAGCTTTTCCAAATATCTTCTGTTTCATCTTCGCTTCCTTTTGCCATTATGGCTTTTCCCACGGCAGTTCTTATCATAGGCAGCGAAATACCCACTCTTGACACCATTCTTACGGAATTTGCAAAGTTTTCATATTTATCGATGTATATAATTTCATTTCCGCTTCTCTCAACTAAATGCACGGTTTCTCCCGTTAAATCCGAGAGAGCCTTTAAATGCGGTTTAGCATATTTTATAATATCCGTATCGGACAGGCTTTTAGAGGAAATTTTAAGAAATTTAAGAGTGATATTATATTTTTTTGTCTGCTTGTCCTGCGATAAATATCCAAGACTTGAAAGAGTAGAAAGTATCCTAAAAGCGGTGGTTTTGTTGAGTTTTGACAGCTTTGCAAGCTCTGTAGCTCCAAGAGGTCCTTTTTCACAGATGATCTCTATCAGTAAAAATGCTTTTTCTATTGATAATATAGGCAAAACCGATGACATTTTTTCACTTCCGATGATTTTTCATTAATTCAATTTTAACATATTTTAAATTACATTTCAATACTTGACAAATTCAAGCAAAGTGCTATAATAAACTTGTAAATAGTAAACAGTGTTTCACATTGTGAAACAAGGAGGATCAATATGGAAAATATCATTAAAGAAATTTCCGCGGCAGGAGTAGTCCCCGTTGTTAAAATTGACGATTCGAAAGACGCGGTCGCACTTGCTGCAGCTCTTAGAAACGGCGGTCTTAACTGCGCTGAAATCACTTTCAGAACCTCTGCGGCAGAGGAATCCATAAAGCTTATATCGGAAAAATTTCCCGATATGCTTATTGCCGCCGGCACGGTGCTTACTCCCGAGCAGGCTGATAAGGCTATGAATGCGGGAGCAAAATTTATCGTAAGTCCCGGTCTTAATCCGGAAGTGGTCGAGCATTGCAAGAAAAAAGGATATCCGATAATTCCCGGTGTTTGCACTCCCACGGAAATCGAAAAGGCGCTTTCCTTAGGGCTTACATATCTTAAATTCTTCCCGGCAGAGGCGGCAGGCGGAGTTAAAATGATAAAATCTCTAGCCGCTCCTTATACTATGGTCAGATTTATGCCGACAGGCGGAATAAACACTTCAAACTTGAAGGATTATCTCGCCTGCAAAGCAATTTTTGCCTGCGGAGGCAGTTGGATGGTACCGTCTGATAAAATCGGGTCAGGAGATTTTGATGAAATAGAAAACCTTACCAAAGAAGCAGTTAAGCTTTTAAAGGAGATCAAAAATGGGTAAAATAGTTACATTCGGCGAAATTATGCTTCGCCTCGCACCTAACGGTTATTACAGATTTTTTCAGAACGATCAGCTTCAGGCCACTTTCGGCGGCGGTGAAGCAAATGTTGCTGTTTCTCTTGCAAACTTCGGGCTTGACACCGCTTTTGTCACCAAGCTTCCCGACCATGCAATAGGTCAGGCGGCTGTCAACTCATTAAGGTATTTCGGAGTTGACACTTCTAAAATTGTAAGAGGCGGAAATAGAGTAGGAATTTACTATCTCGAAAAAGGCGCCTCACAAAGAGGAAGCGTTTGTATTTATGACAGGGCAGGATCTTCTATCCAGACTGCCGATGTAAGCGATTTTAATTGGGATGAGATCTTCGAGGGTGCAGAGTGGTTCCACTTTACGGGTATCACCCCGGCTTTGGGCGAAAACTTAGTTGAGATATGCAAAGAAGCCTGCATTGCGGCTAAAAATCACGGCGTAAAGGTAAGCTGTGACCTTAATTACCGCGGAAAGCTCTGGACAAGAGATCAGGCGAGAGCCGCTATGACCGAGCTTTGCAAGTATGTTGACGTCTGCATTTCAAATGAGGAAGACGCAAAGGATGTTTTCGGAATAGAGGCTGAAAACACTGATATTTATTCCGGCAAGCTTAATAAAGAGGGTTATAAGAGCGTTGCAAAGCAGCTCGCTGATAAATTCGGTTTTGAAAAGGTTGCTATCACTCTCAGGTCTTCGATATCGGCCAGTGATAACGACTGGGCGGCAATGCTTTATGACGGTAAGGATTATTGTTTCTCAAAAGAATATCATTTGCATATAGTCGACCGCGTCGGCGGAGGCGACAGCTTCGGAGCAGGACTTATTTATTCTCTCGTAACCGGCAAAACTACAAAAGATGCCGTTGAGTTCGCGGTTGCCGCGTCTGCGCTTAAGCACTCTGTTGAGGGAGATTTCAACAGAATGAGCGTCAGCGAGGTAGAAAAGCTCGCTAAGGGTGACGGCAGCGGAAGAGTTCAAAGATAATGAACGCTTAAGAATTAAAAATACAATTTATTATGGTGTAATCCCGATAAGGGGATTACACCTTTTTTATTTAAGCATTATTTATATAAATTTCAAAGCAAAGTCCTACCTTTGGGACAGCGCGCCTCATATAATATTATCAGAGCAACAAAAGAAAGAGGTAAAGAAAAATGACCGAATTAATATGTATGATTATTGTATATTATATTATTTGTAAAATATGCGGTAAAAAAGGTGATTCTAATCCATCTGATATTGAAACATATAAAGATATCAGAAAATCCGGTTTTAATCTTTCAGATGATGACGAAGAGAATTATATTCTTTATTTACATACTCTTGGAATATTAGATGATAAGAAAGAGAAAAAATAAAACAAGACAAAACAATTTAGTTATAAGAAAGGAAAGTATTTATGGAACACTCGAACGAAGAAAATAATAAAATTATTTTTAAAGGCGTTTTAATAATTGTAGGAATTATTATATTTATAATAGCTTGGATCTGCAGTATTATAGAAGAAAATTCCAAACCTAACTACCTTTATTCGCATTATAATTATAGCAGCGCTTCCAGCATTCCAAGTACGTATAAAAGGAAATATAACAATTACAGCTCGGGCACTCAAAAAAGCTCTTCATATTATTCGCGTTCAAAATCATATAATTATTCTTCGAGCAGTAATGTTAGCAGCGATCCGTATAATGCCAAAGATTATACCGACGCAGAAGATTTTTATGACGATAATTATGACGATTTTTATGACTATTACGACGCGGAAGATTATTATAATGAACACAGTTGATTTAAAAAAGCTCCGGCTGATATCAGTCGGAGCTAAAATTTTGTTATTATGTTGATGATGTTGTAGACGAAACTGTTTTAATCAAATGCCGCAGGCAGCGCTCGGCGATAACGCCCGGCACTCTCCGAGTGCCTCGGGTTCGATTTTGCACATACAAAAAACAGCAAGCACCGCAAAAGCGATACTTGCTGTTTTGGCAGGGGCAGAAGGGATCGAACCCTCGGCACTCGGTTTTGGAGACCGATGCTCTACCAGCTGAGCTATACCCCTATATTCTTTTTTTGAGCGCCTTATGATTATATAATAAATTTGAAGTTATGTCAAGTTTAATTGTCAAATTTTATAGTAAAATCAATTAAAATGTGTTAGAATAATAAAAAAGGAAAAGGAGAAAACAATAATGTCAGAAATAATTTTAAATAATAAAAATTTCGAAGAAGAAGTATTAGAAAGCGATCGGCCTGTTTTAATCGATTTTTATGCCGATTGGTGCGGCCCATGCTCAATGCTCGCCCCGGTGTTAGAGGAAATATCCGATGAATATGACGGCAAACTTAAAGTTTGCAAGGTCAATGTGGATGATGAGCCTGAGCTTACACAAAAATTCGGAATAGAGAATATCCCCGCAGTATTTCTTATGAAAAACGGAGAAATAACCGATAGCTTTGTAGGCTATAAGGATAAAGATTCTTTGGAAAAATTCATAAATGCCGAATGAAAAAAGGAGAAACTTATGAAAATTGCTTTTTTTGACGCAAAGCCTTACGATATTGAGGCTTTTAAAAAACCTGCCGAAGACGCGGGTATCAAGCTTAAGTTTTACGAAACAAAATTAAATGCCGATACCGTTAAGCTTGCTTCCGGCTGTGAGGGAGTGTGCGTTTTTGTTAACGACGAAGTTAACAAAGAGGTTATAGACGGGTTATGCGAGCAAAATGTTAAAATGATAGCTTTAAGATGTGCGGGATATAACAATGTTGATATCAAATATGCATATAAAAAGCTTCATGTTGCAAGAGTGCCTGCTTATTCGCCTTATGCGGTTGCGGAGCACGCAATAGCTATGCTGCTTACTTCTGTAAGAAGAATTCATAAAGCTTATATCAGAACAAGGGATTTTAATTTCAGCCTTAATAATTTTACCGGCTTTGATCTCCACGGCAAAACCGTCGGAGTAGTCGGAACGGGAAAAATAGGAAGAGTTTTTATTGATATCTGCAAAGGCTTCGGAATGAATATTTTAGCATACGATAAATATCCTGCAGAAATAGAAAACGTTAAATATGTTACAATGGACGAGCTTTTAAAAGAAAGCGATATTATTTCTCTTCATTGTCCTCTCACTAATGAAACTATGCACCTCATTGATTCAGAGGCTATAGATAAAATGAAAAAGGGAGTAGCAATAATAAACACTTCAAGAGGAGCTTTAATTGACGCCGAGGCGCTGCTTGAGGGAATAAAATCGAGAAAGATCGGAGCTGCCTGCCTTGATGTTTACGAAGAGGAATCCGATATCTTCTTTGAGGACAGATCAGGCCATATTATCGACGATGATGTTCTTGCAAGACTTATTTCAATGCCTAATGTTATAGTTACTTCTCATCAGGCATTTTTAACAAGGGAAGCGCTTGCTAATATCGCTCAGACCACTATAGAAAATATTTTGGAAATGGATAAGAACGGCGCCTGCAAAAACGAGCTTTGCTACAGGTGCGGGAAAATAGAAGAGTGCAAAAGAAAAAACGGAGATAAATGCTTTTAAATAAAATCAAGGCCGAAGATTTTAAGCTTCGGCCTTTTTATTTTTTCCTGATTTTAAAACATAAATCAAATCGTTAAACCGCACTTTAAGCGGAAGAAGCTGTCTGTAATCCCTTTTGAAATACAACCCGATTATACCGAAAAAAGATCTGTTTTTAAGTACATTTAATCTGTTCGAGCAGATTATGCAGTATTTTTCAATTCCCGTTATCGATAAGATCGATTTTGCGGCTTCAAGCTGGAATTCCGCCGATTCTACAGGGCTTGGAATAGGAATATCCGAGCCGAAGCGAACTCGAATCAACGGCGCGTCGTAAAAATAAAGTCCTTTTTCAGCAACCGCGGCACATTCAAGCTCAAAAGCCGTTTTTAAGCTGCATTTTGAAAGCCTGATGTATTTTTCGGCGTTTTCTCTTCTCACCGTAAGAGTTCCGCAGGGGAAAGGCTTGGAGTTTAAAAGTGCCGAGATAGGAGTTTTCGAAAGCCTTGAAGCGGCAGTTCCGCTTGCGCCGAGATAGTCGGATTCAAGGTCCTTGCCCGCAGAGTCAATAAGCTCGTGGGCGCAGTTTACCGCTTTAATATTCGGATTTGTGGCAAGCAGGCTTGAAATGCTTTCAATCTTATCCTCATACCATATATCGCTCTGAGTGCAGAGAAATATTATATCTCCGGTAACATTGGAAAGTGCTTTCCTGAAATTCATTGCTATACCGAGATTTTCTTTATTGACAATAAGCTTCCAATTTGAAAGATTATTATCGGATATGAATTTTTCCGCAATTTGAGCCGTGGAGTCCTGCGAAGCGTCGTCAACTATAACGACCTCGTCGGGCTTACGGATCTGATCTCTTATCGAAATAAGCTGCTTTTCAATATAATCTTCCCCATTAAAAGCAGTTACAGCGACAGATGTTTTTAACATATATGCCCCCATAATATAAATATATATGAATTATAACATAAATCTTTGCTTTTTACAAGCATAATGTTTATTGACAAAGCCACGTGCCGGTGATAAGATTATAAATATAGATGTTTTTGGATTTTTAGGAGTGCGAGCAAAAATGGCTTTAAAAGAAATAAAGTTTACCAAAATGCACGGAATCGGAAATGATTATGTTTATATTAACTGTTTTGAGGAAAAGGTTGACGATCCCGGAAAGCTTGCCGTTTTGATGTCGCCGAGGCACTTCTCGGTAGGGAGCGACGGGGTAATTCTTATCTGCCCTTCGCAAAAAGCAGACGCGAAAATGCGTATGTTTAATGCTGACGGCAGCGAGGGCAAGATGTGCGGTAACGGAATTCGGTGCGTCGGTAAGTATTTATATGATAATAATATTGTTAAAAAAGATGTTATAACTATTGACACATTAAGTGGCATTAAAACGCTTACAATCTCTGAAAAAGACGGAAAAGCCGCATTAATAGGCGTTGATATGGGTGCTCCGGAATTTGAAGCAGATAAAATTCCCGTGATTTTCAGTGAGAAAAAAATGATAAATAAGCCTGTAAAAATACGCGGTGAAGAATACAAAATGACCGCCGTTTCAATGGGCAATCCGCACGCGGTAATATTTCTTGGCAATGTAAAAGATCTCAATTTGAATGAAATTGGTCCTGATTTCGAAAACTTTAAGATCTTTCCGCAAAGGGTAAACACCGAATTTGTTAAGGTGATATCCGAAAAAGAGCTTGAAATGAGAGTTTATGAAAGAGGCAGCGGCGAAACTCTCGCCTGCGGGACAGGCGCCTGCGCCTGCGTTGCGGCGGCTGTGGAAAACGGTATCTGCAAAAAAGGCGAGGAAATAAAGGTTAACCTGCTCGGCGGCAGTCTTTTAATAACCTATATGCAAAACGGACACATTTATATGCGCGGCAGCGCTCAAAAAGTTTATGACGGAGTTTTTTCTTATGAGTCTTAAAATCAAAACAAATGAAAATTACAAAAATCTTAAAAAGAATTATCTTTTTTCTCAGATAGGGAAAAAGGTTGCGGAATACAAGGCAAATAATCCCGATAAAAAGGTTATAAGCTTAGGAATAGGCGATGTTACTCTTCCGCTTTCCGAAACTGTGGTAAAAGCGCTTAAATCCGCTTCTGACGAGATGGGAAAAGCTGAAACATTTAAAGGCTACCCCGATGATAACGGATATCCTTTTTTAAGAGAAGCAGTATCAGATTATTATAAAAGGAATTCCCAAATAAGCATTGATTCTTCAGAAATCTTCATATCCGACGGCGCTAAAAGCGATTCAGGAAACATTGTTGAAATTTTCGGCGACAATCCTATACTTATCCCGGACCCTGTTTACCCCGTTTATCTTGACAGCAATATGATGAGCGGAAGAAAAATTGAATTTTTAAAGGGCACTATGGAAAACGGCTTTAAGCCGGGCCCTGCAGGTATAGAAAAGAAAAGCTATATAATTTATCTTTGCTCGCCTAATAATCCTACGGGCGCTGTGTATAACAAAGACGAGCTTAAAGCCTGGGTGGATTTTGCTAATGAAACTGGCTCGCTGATAATTTTTGACGCGGCTTATGAAGCTTTTATAAAAGGAGATCTTCCGCATTCGATATATGAGATAGAGGGCGCGAGGTACTGTGCTGTGGAAATCTGCAGTTTTTCAAAAATGGCCGGATTTACAGGCGTGAGATGTGCCTGGAGCGTTTTCCCCGACGAGCTTTATTCGGGAGATATAAAGCTTTCCTCGCTTTGGGCGAGAAGACAGGCGACAAAGTTTAACGGGGTTTCATACATAATTCAAAAAGCCGCTCAGGCGGCCCTGAGCCCAGAGGGAATTGAAGAATGCAAAAAGAATGTGGATTACTATATTGAAAACGCAAGAATTCTTTCACAGCTTTTAAAAGATAAAGGCATAAAATTCACCGGTGGCGAATGCTCACCTTATTTATGGCTTGAATGCCCGGGGAAAAAAGATTCGTGGGAATTTTTCGATAAACTGTTAAATTCTGCGCAGATAGTAGGAACTCCGGGAGCGGGCTTCGGAAACGCGGGCGAGGGATATTTCAGACTTACCTCTTTCGGCTCAAGAGAAAATACCATTGAAGCGGTAAACAGGCTTAAAAACATATTTTAATAAAAAAGGAAGTAAAAACCTTAGTTTTTACTTCCTTTTTTTTGTCCGAATTTAACATCTGTTTCAATTCCTGATAAGGAATTATCTAAAATATTATCGTCTAATTTAGCCGCGTCTTTTTTCAAAAGCACTATTATAGTGCTTCCTCCGAAGAGAAACATTCCTTTTTCCTGCCCCCGAGAAAAACTGCTTAGCTTATGATTTTTTATCTTTCCGACCATCATTGCTCCGACTTCTATTTGTACGGTCTTGCCTAAGTTTTCGTAATCTATCACCGAAACCTCGCGGCAGTTTTCGCAGAATACTGGAATATTTTCAAGAGCAATAGGTCTTACTGTGTGCAATTTGCCTTTTATAAAATAGTTTTTTTCTATCGTTCCGCCGTCTAAAAAACAATATCTATGGTAATGATTTACCATCAGCCTGAATACAAGGCATTTTCCTCCCTCAAATTCACGGCTTAAAATTTCGTCTTTTAAGAGAGAAGAAATGGTATATCTGCTTTGCTTTATGGGCAGCACGGTGTTTTTATTTATATCATAAACCGTAAGCAAGCCGTCGCAGGGAGAAATAAGAGCAGAGAAATTTAAGTCTATCGGTCTTAAATTCTCTTTTATTTTTCTTGAAAAGCAATCGTTAAAGCTGTGAAAATCATCGGAATAAAATTCAGAAAGATCTATATTATTTCTTTTAACAAAGCCTTTTATAAGCGGTTTTGAAAGAAAAGAAGAAAGATAAGCGCCTGCAATCTTTGAAATCAGCGGCGCCGATAGGGCTTTTAAGAAAAATCTTCCCGTGGGTGTGGTATAAAGAAATTTTAAAATCTTTTCATTATCCGATCCTGCCATTATTTTCCTCCGAAAATATGGAAAAGAATAAGCACTATAAATTCAGTCATTCCTATTCCCACCATTATTAAGATCCCTTTAAGTCCCGGCTTTTTTATAGTTGCCTTTGAGATAAAAAGATATCCGGTTGCAGCGATGGCAAGAAAATACAGAGGCGTGATATCAAAAGCTCCCGTTATATATCGGCATATAAGCACGGTGGGGAAAATAAGCGCCGAAGAGGTGACAGGAAGACCAACATAGTATTTTCTTGCCTCCGAGTCCGATTTTTGGCGCTCTTCTTCTGTGACATTGAAATAAGCAAGCCTTATCATTGCGGCAAGCACATAAAATACCAAAAGCGCATAGAAAAAAGCTTTAATAAAAATTCCAAAAGTGCCGGTATTGAAAATAATGTGATTTATTATTTTAGAATTTCTTAAAGCCGCCGCACCTATGCAGGCAGGAAGAACTCCGAAAGCTATGAGATCGCAAAGAGAATCGATCTGAATTCCGAATTTGCATTCGAAATCGGTACGGCCTTTTTTAGAGCGCGCAACCTTGCCGTCAAAAGCGTCGCAAAGTCCGCAGATGAGAAGAAAGAACATTCCGAGGTAAGGGTGGTTGCCGTTGGAACTAAGTGTGATCATTATTCCCGATGATGCGGAAATAAGCGAAATATATGTTAAAATAACAGTATAATCGTAGATACCTATCATTTTAATTCTCCTTTTTAGTAATTTTATCGAAAAATCTTCCGAAATTGAATTTATCGGAAATAAATATCCCCAATTCACCGACTAATATTCCCGCCGGGATATCCAAAAACATATGCTGCTTTACTAAAACAGTCGAAGCGAAAACAAAAACCGAAAAAACAAAGCAAAAGATCTTTGCAAATTTTGAAATTCCCTTTATTCTTGCGAGATATCTTGAGCATACATAGCTTTCAAGGCAGTGAAGAGAGGGGAAAAGCGTTATAGGCTTGTCGATAGTATAAAGAAAAGCGGTTATCTTATCGAAAACCGAGTCGCCCGTTACAGCCGCGCGGACCATTTGAGTGGGGAACACGAAAAAAATCACCGCCGCGATCAGTTTTCCCGTTATTTCCGCCGAAAAGAAGTCATAGCAATTTTTTTTGCCGCTTTTTGATATCGCTATAAAGCAGATCGCCCATTGAAGATAGGCAAGGATATAAAAAGAGATAAAGGGCGTGTAAAGAGGAATATAATCGTCAATAACCGTTTTAATGCTAAACCTTTTAATATCTCCGAGAATAAAAGCGGAGCCGTAAAAAGCAAAATTATTTGCAATTAGCCATAATAAAAGCGGAATAAAAATATAACACGGCAAAATCTTTGAAATAGATAAAGACTCATACCGCAGCTTTTTAAGTTTAATAAAAGCCAACTCCTAAAATATATTTATTACATTATATTACTTTTTATTACAAATTACAACAATAAAAAAGCGGCTGAAAAAGCCGCTTTCAATTTATGAATTTTTAAAAGGTGAGAGGGAACGCTCAAGTATACCGTGCATATGAGCTATGGCTATGCCGTAATTAGTTATCGGAACTTGATTTTCTTTTGCGAAATCAAGCCTTGATCTCATTTCCTTGGCGTTTATCATACATCCGCCGCAATGCACTATTAAAGAATACTTTTTAAGATTTTCGGGAAACTCTCCGCCCGAAGAAAATTCAAAATTCAGATTTTTCCCAGTGAATTTTTTTATCCAATTCGGCAGCTTGACCGCTCCTATATCATTGCACTGCCTGTGATGAGTGCAGGCTTCGGAGATAAGAATGGTGTCGCCGTCTTTAAGAGCGGATAACTTATTCGCACCTTCCGCTACCTGTTCAAGCTCTCCTTTATATCTTGCAAACAAAATGGAAAAAGAGGTAAGCATAATATCTTCGGGGACGATTTTATTCACAAATTCAAAAGCCTGCGAATCGGTTATCACCATTTTCGGCTTTATTTTTAGCGAATTAAGGGCAAATTCAAGCTCCGTTTCTCTGACAACTATATTAAGAGCGTGATTATCGAGAATTTCTCTTATCATCTGCTGCTGGGGGAGGATCATTCTTCCTTTTGGAGCCGATTCGTCAATAGGAGTAACAAGCACTATCAAATCGTTTTCATCTATAAGATCGCCTAAAAGCGGCTTAAGTTTCGGATTTGAACTTATGAAATTGCCTATCTTTTCTTTCAGCTCAAAAAATCCCTCGTTAAGCTTAGCGCTTACATATAATTCATTTTCAGCAAGAGGCGGTTTTTCATTTAAAAGGTCCGATTTGTTATAAACAGTTATATAAGGAATATTTTTTTCTTTAAAAAGTGAAATAAGCTCGTTGTCCGCTTCTGATTTCCCTTTTTTAGAATCGATTATCAAAACCGCAATATCGGTTTTTGAGAGTACCTTTTTAGCGGCTTTTACCCTCATTTTACCGAGAGCCCCCTCGTCGTCGATTCCGGGGGTATCGATTATAACAACGGGACCTAAAGGAAGAATTTCCATTGCTTTTTTAACAGGATCGGTAGTAGTGCCTAAAATATCCGAAACAAGCGATATTTTCTGCCCTGTGACGGCGTTTACAACGCTTGATTTTCCCGCGTTTCTAAGCCCGAAAAAGCCTATATGCGTTCTTTCGGAAGACGGTGTTGCATTAAGTCCCATTTTTATTTCTCCTTTTTTTAAAATCTGAAATCGCGGCTGTTTGAAGATTTTATCTTTTCGATATTTTCTTCCGCTATTTTTCTTACTTTTTCTTTCGGTATCTTTTTAAGCTCACGGTCTATAAGCTCAAATCCTACCTTTTTGGTTTCTTCGCTTGCGTAATCGCAAAGATATTCCGTAAGAGTCATAAGAGCGTTAGGGTGGCAGCAGTTAAGTATCTGCCCCGATTTGCAAAGGCTCATAAATCTGTCGCCCGTTCTGCCCTCTCTGTAGCAAGCGGTGCAGAAAGAGGGAATATGATCGTTCCCCATAAGCCAGCGGACTACCTCGTCGAGCGTTCTTTGGTCGGAAACGTCAAACTGCTCCGAATCGTGTGGTCTTTCTTCCTCTGTGTAACCGCCGACAGAAGTTCTCGAAGCTCCGCTTATCTGTGAAATTCCGTAATCAAGCACTTTGCCGCGCACAGCTTCGCTTTCACGGGTGGAAATTATCATTCCCGTGTAGGGGACAGCAATTCTTATGCAGGCTATGACCTTTGCAAAAAGCTCATCCGATAAGCTGTTGTCAAAAACGCCGGGGTCTATATCGTCGGCTCTTTTGATTCTCGGCACGCTTATCGTGTGAGGCCCTACTCTGTGAACAGCCTCTAAATGCTCCGCGTGCATTAAAAGACCTGCAAATTCATACATATATCCCTCAAGTCCGAAAAGCACTCCTAATCCGACATCGTCAATACCGCCTTCCATTGCTCTGTCCATCGCCTCGGTATGATAATCGTAATCGTGCTTAGGTCCCGTCGGGTGAAGCTCCAAATAGCTTTTTTTATTGTAGGTTTCCTGGAAAAGAATATAGGTGCCTATACCTGCTTCTTTTAACTTTCTGTAGTTTTCAACCGTAGTTGCGGCGATATTTACATTTACTCTTCTTATATCGCCGTTTTTGTGGTGTACTGAATAAATCGTATTTATACATTCAAGTATGTATTCTATAGGATTGTTTACCGGATCTTCGCCTGCCTCTATAGCAAGCCTTTTATGCCCCATATCCTGTAAAGCTATAACCTCTTTTTTTATCTCTTCCTGAGTAAGCTTCTTTCGCGCTATATGCTTGTTTTTCATATGATATGGACAGTAAACGCAGCCGTTCACGCAGTAGTTTGAAAGATAAAGAGGAGCAAACATTACTATTCGGTTGCCGTAAAAAGCAAGCTTGATTTCATTTGCCAGCTTATACATTTCCTCGATCTTTTCAGGTATTTCGCAGGCTAAAAGAACGCTCGCCTCTCTGTGGGTAAGCCCTGCGCAGGTAACGCCGTTTCCGTTTTTCTTAGGTCTTGCCTTTTCAAGAAGAGAATCAATAAGCTCGATATTATTTTTGTTTTCCTGAGCGTATTTTAAAGTTTCTCTTATTTCCTCATCATTAATAAATTCCTCTGCTTTTAAAGATTTCGGATCATAAATTGCCATTTTAAAAATTCCTTTCTTTTCTTAAATCTCCGCGGTCTGTAACTATTTTAAAACCGACGGATCTCATTCTTGCGCTTAAGCATTCCCTGCACTGGGCCGATTCCTCGCCTGTGCAGATCTTATTATCATAAAGCTCGTATTTTTTTCTTACTGATACGGGCGATAAATTAGGCATAACCACATTTGCCCCGGCTTTTATTCCCATTTCTCTGCCGGTAGGATTTATAGTACCCAGAGCGGTCGTGGCAGGGAGCAGGATATTAGGCTTTATAAGTCTTATCAGCGAAAGCAGATAAAGCGTCTGATTAAGCGAGCCTGCTTTAAAATCCTTAAAAGGCGTATCCTTATGCGGAATAAAAGGACCTATTCCGCACATATCGGGTGAAAATTCCTCTATAAATTTAAGGTCTTTCGCTAAAGTTTTCTCAGTTTGATAAGGGGATCCAACCATAAATCCGCAGCCCACGGCAAAGCCAATTTCTTTTAGATTTTTAAGGCAGTTTATTCTGTGGATGAGATTCATATTTTCAGGGTGTAAAAGAGAATAGTGATCCTCATCTGCAGTTTCGTGCCGCAAAAGATATCTGTCGGCTCCGGAGTTATACATCTTCTCATAATCTTCTTTCTCATATTCTCCGAGAGAAAGAGTTACCGCGCAGTCGGGGTAGAGTGATTTTATGCTTTTTACTATATCGCAGATGCTATTCACACTTATAACATTTTCTCCGCCCTGCAGAACAAAGGTCCTGAATCCTAAAGAGTATCCCTCTTTGCAGCAGTTAAGTATCTGCTCTTTTGTAAGAATATATCTTTCGCAGTTTTTATTCGATCTTCTTATTCCGCAGTAAAAACAGTCGTTTTTACAGACATTTCCTATCTCTATCAGTCCTCTGACGAAAACCTCATTTGAATAATATTCCCGCCTTTTTTTATCGGCCAGATTTCTCGCATAATCTCTCAGCTCTTCGCTTTCGCCTTTTATAAGCTCTTCATATTGAGTTAGGGCTAATGAATGGGTTTTGCTTAAAAGGCAAATAAGTTCTTTTAAATCCGCCATATCAGCTCACATCCGCATAAAGCGTCTTAACATTTATGCCGTCTATCCTGCCGAGCTTTCCTGAAAGAGCCGAAATAATGCTTTGCTCACCGTCAACAGCGATACTTATAATACTTAAATTATTTTCCTTATAGGGTACTCCCATTCTTCCGATTATGTATTTTCCGTAAGAATGGAGCAGGGCATTAAGCTCGTCGGTTTTTTCGCTGTTTTTAACTATTATTCCGATAAGGGCTATTCTTTTTTCCATTTTTTCCTCCAAAAAAATCCGCGTCTTTATAAAAAGACACGGACAGTGTAATTGTGTTACATTATATTATCGTGTCTTCTGCCTCAAAAAAGATTTCGGCGTCAGGTCGATATATTCATTTTTTATAATTTTATCATATTTTTATTTTTGTGTCAACAGCAGTATTTTCAGCATTTTGCTTGGCACCCCCGGCAAGTGCTTTGTACTCTTTGACATTTTTTATGGTTTCACCGTCTATCTGAAGAGTGCGCGGCCGGTCAAAACTTACTGTGATTTCTTTTCCTTTAAGCACTGTAACAACACTTTTATGATTTATATGCTTACCAGAAAAGATAGAGTGGAACACTGCGAGAGTTTTAAGCTTTGAAGGGCAGTGCATTACCATAACGGAAACTGTGCCGCAGCTAAGCCTGTCCTGACTCGGAGCAGGCATCATTCCTCCGCCGTAAAATCTCCCATTCATACAAGGCGCAAGCCATACGTTTTTGAATTCATATTTTTTCCGTCGACGGTTATTTCCGCACGAGTAGGCTTATAATAAAACAGAAGTCCCTTTATCGCGATCATAGTATAGTTTATCGGCTTATCAAAATCGGAGCTTTCTCTGATTTCGTCGCCTTTTTCACAGCAGTAGACGTCTATACCGTAACCTATTCCGTTTTAAAATTTCATTTTGTCGGTTGAATTGATAAATTTGTTGAGCGTGCTGACGCCTCCCGCGATAACAACCTTATCATCTGATGAAAGTTTCGAGAAAAAATTGTAGTAATTTTTGATTTCTGTGATATCTTCAAAAAGGCAATTTTCAGAGCCTAATATCTTTTCGAGAGCCATTGCGTGTTCCTTACCTTTTTTATTAGAGGCGAGCGGGTTGTAAAGAATCCTGTAGCAAGACATAATTTATCCCCATTTTGATTTTATTTTTTTTCTGCGAGTATCATTTTTTCAAGAGTTTTTGCGGCTACGCTTAAGGTCTGGTCTTTTCTCGTTATCAGGCAAATATCTCTTTTGGGAATGGTTTCTTTAAGATCTATGACTGCAACATCGTCATACCCAGAGATAAATTCTTCCGAAACAAACCCTATTCCGAGCCCGGCTCTTACCATAGGAAGAATCTGATCTGCCGAGAAAGCCTCTATATCAGGATCAAAAGAAAGATTGTGGTTCGAGAAAAAAGAAGAGTAAAACTCGAAAGATTTAGTATCGGGCCCTAAAGCGACGATAGGATAATAAGTGAGTTCTTTTAAAGAAACTTTTCTTCCGAGCAGTTTAAAAAAGCTTTTAGGAGAAACGGCGGTTTCCCTTAAGGTTTTAACGCAGGTCTGAGTAAGCGAAGAAGATCTTATCGTAGGGGTGGTAACAACAGCGAGATCAGCCGTTCTTTCTTTAAGCGCGGTAATAGCCTGAGGAGTGGAATGATCAGAAATCCTTACTTTGATTTTCGGATAAAGATCTCTGTACTTTTTAAGCACAGGCAGTAAAAGACAGCGGAAAGCCACTTCGCTTGATGCTATAGTCACCGTTCCGCTTTGAAGATTATTAATATCCGTTATTTCCGCCTCGCCGGCTTCAATATGCTTTAAAGCCAGCTTGATATGAGAATAGAGCTTTTCTCCCTCGGGAGTCAGCTTCATTCCGCGGTTGGTTCTTGAAAAAAGCGGACATCCGAGTTCACTTTCAAGATTCTTAATGGTGCGAGTTAAATTCGGCTGATTGTTAAGCAGCTGTTTTGCCGCCTGTGAAACACTGCCGTATTTCGCGACAAAATAAAAAATCCTGTAATAATCGTAACTTATATACATAAAGTAACAACCCCGATTGAGATATCATATAAGTATATCAAACATATCATTTATAGATTTTACACATACTTATTTCTGAATTATAATACTAATATTCCGAAAAGTCAAGGAGTAAGAAGGAGGAATTTATGAGTTCAGTATCTTTTAAAATCGAGCGGTTTGCCGATTCGTTTTTAAGCACTGTTTTCATAATTCTTTCAGGCGGCTTTCAGGACGCCTATACTTATATGTGCAGAGGTAAGGTTTTTGCCAACGCTCAAACGGGAAACATAGTCCTTTTATCTGATAAAATATTCAGAGGAGATTTCAGAGCAGGGCTTAAATATCTTGTGCCTGTTATTTCGTTTTTGCTCGGCACTATCGCCGCTGAGATCATCAGGTATAATGCAAAAAAATTGAAACTGATTCATTTCAGGCAGGCGGTGCTTGTATTTGAAACAGCGGTGCTTTTTTCCGTGGGATTTATTCCTGGGGAATATGATATTTTTGCTAATGCCGCGGTTTCCTTTGTGTGCGCGCTTCAGCTGCAATCATTTCCCACCTTAAGAGGGCAGGCGTTTGCAAGTACAATGTGTATAGGAAATATGAAAAACGCCGCAGTGTATCTTAGCTCCTATATAAAGAATAAGGATAAAAAACATCTTGAAATTTCAGCGCTTTATTTTGCCGTTGTTACCCTGTTCGGTTTTGGTGCGGCTTTAGGAAGTTTTGCCGCTGAAAAGTTCGGTCTTAAATCTATTTTCGGAAGTTGTATTTTACTTATTATCAGCTTTATAATTTTTGCCGAAAGAAAGGAAGCGTAAGGCTCTATGGATAAAAAAAAGAGGACTGTCGGGCTAATAGTCTGGATAGGCCTTTTAGCCATATTTTTGGTTCTTGCCCTGCTTGCGGGAAAACCCGTGCAGGATAAAGAATCAATAAAAGAGGTCATGCGTGATGCGGTTTTGCATGAAACAAATAAAATAAGCCTTTTCGGATTAAAAGACGTTAATCCCTCGCTTATTTCAGCAGTCACGGTTACGGGGATTTTACTCGCAGCAAGTTTACTCATCAGAATTTTTGTGATACCGAGGTTTAAAAATATCCCCGGAAAATTTCAGCTTTTGCTCGAAGAGGTCGTTGGTTTTTTTGATAATCTCGCTAAATCAAACAGCCCTCACAGAAATATTTTCTTAGGTGCTTATGTTTTTGCGGCGGGTACTTATATTTTTATCGGAACATTGTTCGAGCTTTTCGGTCTGCAGGCCGTAACCACAGCCGGCAAATCAATTTCATTGCCGGCCCCGCTTTCGGATATCAACGCCGCGATAGCACTCGGAGTTTTCTCCTATCTTATGATAATGGGCGGATCGATAGCAGGAAACGGAATAAAAGGAATAGGAAAGAGCTTAAAAGAATTTTCGCTGCCCATATCTATGAGTTTCAGGCTTTTCGGCGCACTGCTCAGCGGCCTGCTTGTTACCGAACTTGTTTATTATACAGTTAGTTTAAGCTTTGTTCTTCCTGTAGCGGTGGGAGTTATGTTTACATTGCTTCACGCTCTTATTCAAACCTATGTTTTGACAATGCTTACGGCTTTATTCTACGGAGAGGTTTCTAAGCCGTCTGTTAAAAAAATAAAATCAAAAAATTAATTTTTCATTCCGGAGGAAAATATTATGAAAAAAGAGTTAAAAAAATCATTACTTACACTTATATTTGCAATGATCATCTGCGTTTTTGCAGGTATTTCCGCTTTTGCGGCAACCGATACATCTTCAGAGCAAAGCGAAACTGCTGTCACGACCTCGCAGTCGGCCCGGGAAGAGGATAATACAACAGGCTCCAAAGCTATAGCCGCGGCTGTTTGTGTAGGTTTAGTTGCGGCAAGCGGCGCTATCGGAATGGCTCTTGCAATTTCAAAGTCCGTGGAGGGAATTTCCCGTCAGCCCGAAGCTGAGGGCAAGATAAGAACCAGCCTTATGCTCGGCCTTGTATTTATCGAAACAGCTATTATTTATGCTTTGATCGTTGCGATACTTGTCATATTCGTTCTGTAAAGAGGGGGAGATAAAATGAGTATCCCTTTGAATATTGATTGGCAGCAGATATTGCTCCATATTTTCAATTTTATAATACTCGCGGGCGGTCTTTGGTTTTTGCTGTATAAACCTGTAAAGAAATTTATGGATAATAGAACAGATTATTATAAAAAAATGGATGAAGACGCCGCAGATAAACTCAAAAGTGCCGATGAAAAGGAAGCTGAGTATTTAAAAAAGCTTGAGCTTGCACAAGAAGAGGCTGAAAAAATCAAATCAGAGGCGGCGGCGCAAGCCAAAAAATCTGCCGAAGCAGAACTTTTAAAAGCCGAGGCTCAAAGGCAGAAAATAATCGAATCCGCAAAATCGGAAGCAATGGATGAAAAAGAAAAGATATTAAACGAGGCTAACGCCGAGATCGAAAAGATCGTTTCCGACGCTATAGATGAAGCGGTTTCGGCAAAAAGCGGCGACGCTATTGACGACTTTTTGAAAACCGCCGGAAAAGAGTGATGAGTTTGACAAATCTATCTGTCAGGGCAAGAATAAGATATTATAAAAAGCCCGAAACTAAGCAAACCGAGGATTTAAAAGCTTTCTTAGAGGGGAAATACGGTTCTTTATCCGAGCTTTCGTTTTTAAAAGACGAAAATTACAAAGACGGATTTGTAATCGAAATTTGCAAAAGATCAGGGGAATTTATCCCGGAGGAAATTATCGATTGGAGCCCTGCCGGAATAGGGAGACAGCTTAAAGAAAAGATATTTGCCGCCATAAAAAATCAGGATAAAATAATTCCTTTGATAAAAGAAACCGCCAAAAGCTTCAAGCCCGCAGCCGAAAGCGAAGAGATAGGATCAGTCCTTACCGTCGGCGACGGAATTGCTACGGTAAGCGGTCTTGAAAATGTAAAATACGGCGAAATACTTATATTCGAGCACGGAATAAAAGGAATGGTGCTTGACCTTAAAGAGGACAGCGTAGGCTGCGTTATTTTCGGCGACGAAGATGAAATAACCGAGGGCAGCTTAGTTAAAAGAAGCTTTAAAACGGCCGGTGTACCCGTGGGCAAAAAAATGCTCGGAAGAATCGTTGACGCTTTAGGCGAGCCTATCGACGGCAAAGGTCCTGTTTTTGAAGACGGTTACTATCCCATTGAGAAAAAGGCGCCCGGAATTATAGACAGGCAGCCTGTAAACAAACCTCTTGAAACAGGACTTCTCGCGATAGACTCTATGTTTCCTATAGGCAGAGGTCAAAGAGAACTGATTATCGGCGACAGGCAGACGGGTAAAACGGCGATAGCCTTAGATACCATTCTTAATCAGAAAGACAAAAATGTCGTCTGCGTATATGTGGCTATCGGACAGAAAGCTTCTTCCGTGGCACAGCTTGCAGAGGTATTAAAATCCAAAGGCGCTCTTAATTACACGGTTATAGTAAACGCTTCCGCAAGCGATTCCGCGCCCAAGCAGTATATTGCGCCTTATTCGGGCTGCGCTATTGCGGAATATTTTATGGAAAACGGAAAAGATGTTCTTATCGTTTATGACGACCTTTCTAAGCACGCCATAGCATACAGGACTTTAAGCCTTTTGCTTGAGCGCTCTCCCGGAAGAGAAGCATATCCGGGAGATGTATTCTATCTTCATTCAAGACTTCTCGAAAGATCGGCGCATTTAAGCGATAAGTTGGGCGGAGGAAGTATGACGGCTCTGCCTATCGTGGAAACGCAGGCGGGAGATGTTTCCGCTTATATTCCTACGAATATTATTTCTATAACCGACGGTCAGATATTCCTTGAAAGCGACCTTTTCTTTGCCGGTCAAAGACCTGCTGTAAACGTCGGACTTTCTGTTTCCAGAGTCGGCGGCGCCGCTCAGACAAAGGCTATGAAAAAGGCAACCGGCGCTATAAGACTTGATCTTGCGCAGTATAGAGAAATGGAAGTCTTTATGCAGTTTTCAAGCGATCTTGACGAAACCACGAAAAGACAGCTTCATTACGGCGAAGACCTTATGCAGCTGCTTAAGCAAAAGCAATATCATCCTTATAAGGAGCACCGGCAGGTGATTTTGCTTGTTTCAGCGCTTTCAAAAGCATTCTCCGAAGTGCCTGTAAAAGAGGTCCCCGATTATGCGGATAAGCTTATTGAGTATTTTGAAAGCACACAGTTAAGCCTTTGCGAAAAGATAGACGAAACAGGCGTGCTTTCTGACGAGGAAACAAAACTTATTGCAGATAAGGCAAAAGAGTTCCTTAAAAAATCATAAAAGGGCGGTGAAGATACGTGGCAAACGCAAAGGAAATAAAAAGCCATATTAAAAGTGTTAAAGATACGCAGAAAATAACTAATGCTATGTATCTTATCGCTTCGACTAAAATGCGCAAAGCCAAGGCTGATCTTGACAGAACAAGGCCTTATTTTAACGAACTTCAAACCGAGATCAAGCGAATTTTCAGAAATGTGAAAACGGTTGACAGCAAGTATTTTTACCCCGAAGAGGGAATGCCTGAGCTAAAAGGTCCTTATGCCGCTTTGGTTATAACAGCCGATAAAGGTCTTGCGGGAATGTATAACCAAAATGTCATCAAAGAGGCGGAAAAGCTCTTAAATGAGCATAGGGATACCAAGCTTTTTGTCGTAGGAGAATACGGCAGAAGGTACTTTGAGCATAGAAATATTCCTATTGAGCAGAGCTTTATTTACACCGCTCAAAACCCCACAATGCAAAGAGCGAGGGAAATAACACAGATTTTGCTAAACCTTTACGATAAAGGCGAGGCACAGAAAATTTATGTTATTTATACGGATATAAAAAACGGAATGTTCGAAAGCGTTATAAATTTCAGGCTCCTGCCTTTTCATAAAAAAACATTTTCTTCTAAAGGAGAAAATGTTTCGGGTGAAAATCCGTTTGAATTTTCACCGTCTGTGAATGATGTTCTTGATAATATAATACCAAGCTATATTTCAGGATATATTTACAGCGCTTTGATAGACAGCTTTTGCTCTGAGCAAAGCTCAAGAATGAATGCTATGAATTCCGCGAATCAAAACGCGCAGGAAATTTTAAACGACCTTTCGGTTGAGTATAACCGTCTCAGGCAGGCAACTATAACGCAGGAAATAACAGAGGTTTCCTCAGGTGCCAAAGCGCAGAAAAAAAGTAAAATGAAAAATATCGGCAGAAAGGCGGATCTTCAGTGATAAAGGGAAGAATATCGGAAATATCCGGACCTGTTATCGATTGCAGGTTTCCTCACAGAGAACTTCCGAAAATCAAGGAAGCTTTAAGCGTTGAGCTGGATAATGAAAAAAGAATAATGGAGGTAGCTTCTCATATCGGCAACGATACTGTCAGATGCATCCTTTTAGGAGCAAGCGAAGGTCTTGCCAGGGGTATGGAAGTCACCGCTTTGGGCCACGGAATTTCCGTGCCCGTGGGCGACGCGACTTTGGGGCGTATGTTCAATGTTTTGGGCGAGCCTATCGACGGCGGCGAGGAACTTGATAAAAGCGTTCCAAAATGGGAAATACACAGAAAGGCTCCCGGCTTTGATGAGCAGAAGCCGGCGGCTGAAATTCTTGAAACCGGAATTAAAGTTATCGACCTTTTAGAGCCTTATCCGAAAGGCGGAAAGATAGGTCTTTTCGGAGGCGCGGGAGTAGGAAAGACCGTGCTTATTCAGGAGCTTATTCATAATGTGGCGGTAAAACACGGCGGCTATTCCGTTTTCACGGGAGTCGGCGAAAGAAGCCGCGAGGGTAACGACCTTTTTTATGAAATGAAAGAAAGCGGAGTTTCTGATAAAACAGCGCTTGTGTTCGGTCAGATGAATGAGGCGCCGGGAGTAAGAATGAGAGTCGCCCTCTCAGGGCTTACTATGGCTGAGTATTTCCGTGAAGAACAGAATAAGGATGTTTTGCTCTTTATCGATAATATTTTCAGATTTGTTCAGGCGGGCAGCGAGGTATCCACATTGCTCGGCAGAATGCCGTCGGCAGTCGGATATCAGCCCACCCTTGCAGACGAAATGGGAGCTTTGCAGGAAAGGATAACTTCCACTAAAAAAGGTTCCGTTACATCCGTTCAGGCGGTATATGTCCCTGCAGACGATCTTACCGATCCTGCTCCTGCCACTACTTTTACCCACCTTGACGCTACCACTGTATTAAGCAGAAAAATAGCCGAGCAGGGAATTTATCCGGCTGTAGATCCGCTTTCAAGTACTTCGAGAATTCTCGAAGAGGATATCGTAGGCTCCGAGCATTACGAAGTTGCAAGAAAAGTCCAGGAAACTTTGCAGAAATATAACGAACTTCAGGATATCATCGCTATTTTGGGTATTGACGAGCTTTCGGAAGAAGATAAAATAACTGTTACAAGAGCGAGAAAAATGCAGAGATTTTTATCTCAGCCTATGAGCGTAGCCGAAAAGTTTACAGGTATTAAGGGAGTATATGTTCCCGTAAGCGAAACTGTTAAGGGGTTCAAGGCAATTTTAAGCGGAGAAGCGGATATTTATCCGGAAGCGGCTTTTTATAATGTCGGAACATTCGACGATGTTATCAAAAAAGCAAAAGAGCTTGAAAAGGAATAATTGAAATGAAAAGCTTTAAAGTTCATATCCTTGCCGCGGATAAGACTTTTTATGACGGCGAATGCGAGTCGCTGATAATTCCCACTTCTTCCGGGCAATACGGAATTCTTGCCGACCACAGCAACACGATAACCGCTCTAACACCAGGAACGCTTACTTACAGAAAACCCGGTTCAAGCGATGAGATAGCCGCTGTTTCCGCAGGACTCTGCAAAATTGAAAACGGCGAGGTCTTAGTGCTTACAGATTCTGCCGAAAGGCCCGATCAGATAGATGAAATAAGGGCAAAAATAGCTGCGGACGAGGCTAAAGAAGCTATGCTTCAAAAGCAGAGCTACAGAGAATATAAATCCACTCAGCTTATGCTCGCAAGAAATATTGCAAGGCTCAGAGTTAAAGGAAGCACAAACACGGAATAAAAAAACAACCGCTGACTCAGCGGTTGTTTTTATGTTTTTTTTGCTTTTTCCTTTTCTTTAATTTTCCGTCTACAACAAACGAAAGAATTCTGAAAATAGATTCTGCGGCGAATGAGAAAAGGATAGTCAACTGCATACTTGTTATCGGAATCATAACCACATTGAAAAAGTCGGGGATCACTATAAAAGTCAGCACTATGCCGAGAATATTTATTAGAAAAACGGTAAGCCTGTATTTATTAAAAGGCATACTGATTTTTCTTAAAATCATAAATCCCACAACCGCAAGAATAAGGGTTGAGGCTGTCGCAACGTCGGTTTTAGGAAGTCCGAAAACCTTTTTGAATATCGCAAGCGAGCCTACTACTATTGCGTCTGTAAGACCTGCGGGCAGAGCGTTTTTAAGCACATTTGTAAGGAAATTACCCTCTATTCTGCTTTTATTGCTCTCAAGCGCCAGCAAAAATCCGGGAAGACCTATTGTAAAAGCGCTGATAAGCGAAATGTGCGTAGGCTCCAAAGGATAGGAAAACATAAATATCGAAGCCATTATCGCAAGTAAAACAGAAAAAATATTTTTTACAAGGAATAAGCTTGCCGATCTTTGAATATTATTTACGACTCTTCTGCCTTCTAAAACAACTCCCGGCATTTTTGAAAAGTCGGAATCGAGCAGCACGACCTGTGCCGCCTGGGATACCGCCTCGCTGCCAGAAGCCATAGCTATAGCACAGTCGGCGTCTTTCATAGCAAGGATATCGTTTACACCGTCGCCCGTCATTGCAACGGTGCGGCCGCTGTTTTGCAGGGCATTTACTATTATTTGCTTTTGCTTCGGCGTCACTCTTCCGAAAACTGTGTATTTAAGAGCGGCTTTTTCGACCTCTTCTTTTGTATCAAGCAAGGAAGCGTCGATATACTTATCGTAATCCTCAATCCCCGCGAGCCTAGCGGTTTCGCTGACAGTCTGCGGATTATCACCGGATATTACCTTTATTTTTACTCCCTGGTCTGCAAAATATCTGAAAGTTTTAACTGCGCCTTTTCTTATCGCATTCGATAAAACTATAAATAAAACAGGGGAGATAATATCTTCTTTTTTAACTGCAAAGCTTAGTACCCTGTATCCTTTTTTAGAATAGTTTTCCACAAGATCCTTATATTCTTCGAATTTGTCCTTAAGCACAAATTCGGGAGCACCGAGGATATATTCGCCGTCTTCAAAAACAGCCGTTCCGTATTTTAAAGAAGAAGAAAAAGGAGTAACGCTTAGAGCCGCTTTTAAATTCTCTGCCGATCTGCAGTTTTCCGCTTTGAATTTTTTAAGCGCCTGCATTGTCGTGTTGTTATCAATAGAAGAGCCGATATATTCATAAAGCTTATTTAAGTCCGCTTCGCTTTCTTCATTTATTCTTACCACGGTTTTAACTTCCATAGTGGGCTCTGTGATAGTGCCGGTTTTATCCACGCAAAGCACATCTACTCTGGCGAGTGCTTCTATACTCTTCATATCGTTTAAAAGCACTTTTCGCTTAGAAAGCCTGATTGTTCCGAGAGCAAGCGCCACGGTGGTTAAAAGATAAAGCCCCTCGGGTATCATTCCGATAATTGCCGCCACCATCGATACGATACTATCCGCAAAGGTTTCTTTACTTAAAAAATAGCTTTGATAAAATAATATTCCGCCAATTGGAATAAGCAAAATTCCCATCCATTTAACGATTTTATTTATCGAGCGGATCATTTCGGACTGCTCTTTTCCGCTTACGGCTTTTGCCTCTGCGGTGAGCTTAGAAATATATGACTCTTTTCCTACCTTTTCAAGTGTAGCAATGCATTCTCCCGAAACGATAAAGCTGCCTGAAAGCAGGGTATCGCCGAAGTTTTTTGTTATTTCGTCTTCTTCGCCTGTCAGCAGCGCTTCGTTTACATTTACAGAGCCTTTTACTATACGCGCGTCAGCTACTATCTGATCGCCTGCGGAGAAAATCACATAATCGCCTTTTACAAGCGATCCCGATTTTATCCTCTGCCTTTTAGAATCTCTTATTACTTCTGCGTGAGGGGAATTAAGCAAACTCATTTTATCGAGGGTTTTTTTAGCCCTTAATTCCTGAAAAATACCGACAAGCGTGTTTCCTATAATTATCGGCAGGAAAGTTAAATTTCTGAACGAGCCGACTGCGCATAACAGCACCGTGATTATAATAAATATAAAGTTGAAATAAGTCAGCGTATTGGATCTGATAATTTCTTTTACGGATTTTCCGGCGGCGGTCGTATCGGTATTAACAAGACCTTTGTTTTTCCTGTCGATCACCTGATCCATTGTAAGACCTGTAATATGCATATCGCTATTTTTCATTTTCTCACCTCGCTCAGATTGTATTATATCACAATATTTCCTATAAAACAAGTATTTTAAAACTTTTATAACATAAAATCGGTTATTTTGATTTAACATAATTAAAACCGTATTATTAACATAAAAATATAAAAAATTTCCTGTTGATTTAATGCTCATAAATGGTATAATGATAATTGGTATATCAAAAAAGCTATATATACAAATAATGAATACCGCTATGCAAAAATCGCAATTCCAAAAATTGTCGTAATATGTTATAATATATACTAATATGTAACATAGGAAGGTGTATTATGAACAAAATTTCAATCATCGGTACAGGCAGCGTCGGCTCAACGATTGCTTACACACTCACGGTTATGGGTATCGCTTCGGATATCGTAATGATCGATATCAACAATGAAAAGGCTTTAGGCGAAGCTCTTGACATCAGGCAGGGAACGCCGTTCTGCAGCGCCTGCTCGGTATATGCAGGTGACTATCGTGACGCCGAGGGATCGGATATCGTTATTCTCACATCGGGAATTGCAAGAAAGCCGGGTCAGACCCGCCTTGAGCTTGCTCAGACCAATGTGGATATAACCAAGAGTATTATTCCCGAGATCACCAAATATGCTCCCGACGCGACTTATGTTATAGTAAGCAACCCTGTTGACGTGCTTACATATACATTCTGCAAGCTTTCGGGAATTCCCGAAAACAAGATCCTCGGTTCGGGTACTATTCTCGATACCGCAAGACTTCGCTCAAGACTTTCTGAGTACTACAATATTTCTCAGGCTAACGTTCATGCTTATGTTCTCGGCGAGCACGGTGATTCTTCGTTTATTCCGTGGTCCGTTGCGAACATTTCGAATGTTCCTATCAGGGACTGCGCAAAGCTTTTAAGCGAGAATAACGGAATTGCCAATCCCGAGCTTAATCTTGAAGATATTGAGCAGTATGTAAGAAAATCGGGCGCAAGAGTTATAGCGAGAAAGGGAGCAACCTTTTATGCTGTTTCAGTATCCGTATGTCATATATGCAAGTGCTTGCTCGGCGGAATGGATACCACTATGACCGTTTCCACGATGATGCACGGGGAGTACGGCATTGATAACGTCTGCCTTTCAACCCTAAATATGATCGGTAACAATTGCGTAAGAGGCAAAGTAAATCTTTCGCTCACCGATGATGAAGTTGTAAAACTCAGAAAGAGTGCAGATACCTTAAAAGAGGTAATATCAAGCCTTAATATTTAATGAAAGGTCGATTGAATATGGATTACCGTATTGAACACGATTCTATGGGTGAAATGAAAGTCCCTGCAGACAGACTGTGGGCGGCGCAAACCCAGAGAAGCCACGAAAATTTTAAGATCGGCGTGGATATCGAAACCATGCCGAGAGAAATAACGCACGCTTTCGGAATTCTTAAAAAAGCGGCAGCTCTTGCAAATGCTGAGCTTCGCCCCGAAAAAATGACCGAAGAAAAGCTTGGTTGTATTGTAAAAGCTTGCGATGAGGTAATCTCCGGCTCTTTAAACGGACATTTTCCGCTCGTCGTCTGGCAGACAGGTTCCGGCACGCAATCGAATATGAATGCAAACGAGGTTATAGCAAACCGCGCAAATCAGATAGCAGAAAAAAAGCTTTGTCATCCTAACGATGATATAAATATGAGTCAGTCTTCAAATGACACCTTCCCGACTGCAATGCACATTTCTGCCGTTATAGCGGTTGAGGATAAGCTTATCCCCGCGCTTAACACTCTTATAGAAACCTTTAAAAGACTTGAAAAGGAAAACGAGGGAATTGTTAAATCCGGCCGTACCCATTTGCAGGACGCCACTCCTATCAAGTTCTCGCAGGAAATTTCCGGCTGGAGAGCGAGTCTTGAGCGTGATGTAGAGCTTTTAAAAGCCGCAGTAAAGCCGCTTTATGAACTTGCGCTCGGCGGAACCGCCGTAGGAACAGGTCTTAATGCTCCAAAAGGCTTTTCGGAGCTTGTCGCAAAAAAAGTCGCAGAGCTTACAAACAAGCCTTTTGTAACGGCAGGGAACAAATTCCACGCCCTTACTTCAAAGGATGAAATAGTATTCGCTCACGGCGCTATAAAAGCCGCCGCCTGCGATATGATGAAAATAGCAAATGATGTAAGATGGCTTGCTTCCGGTCCGCGTGACGGCTTAGGCGAGATCCATATTCCCGAAAATGAGCCCGGCTCTTCGATCATGCCCGGAAAGGTAAACCCCACCCAGTGCGAGGCTGTTACTATGGTGGCGGTTCAGGTTATGGGCAATGATGTTGCGGTAGGAATGGCGGCTTCACAGGGCAACTTTGAACTTAATGTGTTTATGCCTGTCACCGCTTATAATTTCCTGCAGTCTGCACGCTTGCTTGCAGAGGCGATTATTTCGTTTAATAATAACTGTGCTGTCGGAATTACCGCAAATAAAGAAAAAATGCACCATAATCTTCATAATTCGCTTATGCTTGTTACGGCTCTCAATCCTTATATAGGATATGAAAATGCCGCAAAAACAGCAAAAAAAGCTTATAAAGATAATATTTCGCTTAAAGAGGCGTGCGTTCAGCTCGGTTTCCTTTCTGCGGAAAAATTTGATGAAGTATTCCATCCCGAAGAGATGGTTTAAAGAACTGGAGGAACAAGATGAAGGTCAGTTATTTTCCCGGCTGCACTCTTCGCACGAAGGCAAAAGATCTTGATCTTTATGCAAGAGAAAGCGCCGCCGCTTTAGGCGTGGAAATGATAGAAATTGATAATTGGCAGTGCTGCGGAGGAGTTTTTGTAAGCGCTAAGGACGAGATAGCGTCAAAGCTTCCGAGCGTAAGAGCTCTTATCGCCGCAAGGGATGAAAACAGACCGCTTGTCACGGTATGTTCCGCCTGCCACAATGTTATCAAGCAGACTAATCATATTATGAAGACAGATAAGGAAACATCCGACAAGGTAAATCTTTATATGTCGCAGGATAAGGAGAAAAAAGCTCCTTATAACGGCGAAACAGAGGTTTTGCACTATTTAGAGCTTTTGCGGGATAAAGTAGGCTTCGATAAGATAAAAGAAGCCGTTAAAAAGCCTCTTTCGGGCAAAAAGATCGCCGCTTATTACGGATGTCTGCTTTTAAGACCGCACACAACTATGCAGATGGACGATCCTGAAAATCCGAGTATAATCGAAGATTTCATCAGCGCTCTCGGAGCAACCCCGGTAAAATATTCGCAGAGAAATGAGTGCTGCGGAGGATATATCGCTCTCGAAAATCCTGAAACCGCCAAAAAGCGCTCTAATATTATTTCTGACAATGCTGCGGCAAACGGTGCTGAAATGATCGTCACAGCCTGTCCGCTGTGCAAATATAATCTTATTAAAAACGGCAGTAAAATTCCGGTTGTTTATTTCACTGAAATTTTAGCCGAAGCTCTCGGTTTAAAGGAGGATGAAAATGCTGAGTAAATCTGAACTTACAAAAGAAAATATTCTTCGCATAAGCGGAGTAAACCCCGTAAAGTGTATGCGCTGCGGAAAGTGTTCGGGTACATGTCCTTCTTATGACGAAATGGAATATCATCCCCACCAATTCGTATATATGGTGGAAAACGGTGATATAGAAACTCTTATGAAATCCGAGTCTGTTTATAAATGTCTTTCGTGCTTTGCGTGTGTTGACCGCTGTCCGAGAGGCGTTGAGCCTGCAAAGCTTATTGAGGCTGTAAGACTATCGGTTATCAGGCAAAAGGGCGCCAATCATTTAACCGCAAATGATATTCCCGATATTATAGATGAAGATATGCCCCAGCAGGCAATTATGAGCGCTTTGCGCAAATATTCCAAATAAGAAAGGAGAAAATGACAATGCAGAGAATAGGTGTTTTTGTTTGCCACTGCGGTACCAATATCGCAGGAACGGTAGATGTAAAGGCTGTTGCGGAAGCTCTAAAATCGGAGCCGGGAGTTGTTTTCTCCACCGATTATCAGTATATGTGTTCGCAGGCCGGACAGGATATGATAAAAAACGCTATCAAGGAAAATAAGCTCAGCGGAATAGTTATCTGCTCATGTTCTCCGAGAATGCACGAGGCTACTTTCAGAAAGACCGCCGCTGCCGCAGGACTTAATTCCTATATGGTGGAAATTGCAAATATCCGCGAGCAGTGTTCCTGGGTACATAAGGATATGCCGATAGGTACCGAAAAGGCGATAATTCTTGCAAAAGCCGCGGTTGCAAAAGTAAATCTTAACGCACCGCTCACACCCGGAGAAAGCCCCGTTACAAAAAGAGCGCTTGTTATCGGCGGAGGAATAGCCGGTATCCAGACTGCTCTTGATATTGCAGACGCAGGGTTCCCTGTAGACATAGTTGAAACAAAGCCCACTATCGGCGGAAAAATGGCTCAGCTTGATAAAACATTCCCGACTCTTGACTGCGCCGCGTGTATTTTAACGCCTAAAATGGTTGACGTTGCTCAGAATGAAAAAATCAAAATTTATTCCTATTCTGAAGTAACGGATGTTAAAGGCTTTGTAGGAAATTTTGATGTTACTATAAAGAAAAAAGCAAGATATGTAAAAGAGGATGTATGTACAGGCTGCGGTCTTTGTACAGAAAAGTGTCCTCAAAGAAAAGTTCCGAATGAATTTAACCTCGGAATGGATAACCGCAGAGCTATTTATATTCCTTTTGCTCAGGCTGTTCCGAAAGTTGCGACTATCGATCCTAACCACTGTATGATGCTTAAAACCGGCAAATGCGGAGTATGTTCAAAAGTCTGCACAGCCAAGGCTATCGATTATAATGCAAAGGATGAATTCATCGAGGAGAAATACGGCGCAATAGTTGTTGCAACAGGATTTAATCCCATCTCGGTTGAAAAATTCGATGAGTTTGCTTACAGCGAGTCAAAAGATGTTATAACTTCTCTTGAGCTTGAAAGACTTATGAATGCCGCAGGTCCTACGGGAGGCACTCTTTTAAGACCTTCGGATAATGAGCATCCCCACACTATAGTTTTCGTTCAGTGCGTAGGCTCAAGATGTGATAAATGCGCCGAAAAAGGCAAAGAGTACTGCTCAAAGATATGCTGTATGTATACCGCTAAGCACGCAATGCTCATAAGAGATAAATATCCCGATACCGAGGTTTATGTATTCTATATAGATGTAAGAACTCCGGGTAAGAACTTCGATGAGTTTTACAGAAGAGCTGTTGAAGAATACGGCGTTCATTACATAAAGGGTATGGTAGGAAAAGTTACTCCCGAGGGCAAAAAGCTTAAAGTTCAGGGATCCGATCTTATCTATGGCAAGCAGCTTCATATAGACGCTGATTTAGTTGTTCTTGCCGCCGCTATAGAGCCGGATAAATCAGCCCGCCCGCTTGCTACTATGCTTACCGCAAGTATGGATACAAACGATTTCTTTACCGAGGCTCATCCGAAGCTTCGCCCGGTCGAAAGTCCTACTGCCGGCGTGTTCCTTTCGGGCACCTGCCAGGGACCGAAAGATATCCCCGAAACTGTATCACAGGCAGGAGCCGCGGCGTCAAAGGTTATAGGGCTTCTTTGCAAGGACAAACTTATGGGTAACCCCTGTGTTGCACATTCGGATGAAATGATGTGTAACGGCTGTTCCACCTGCGAAAAGGTCTGCCCCTACGGCGCTATTTCCTATGAAGATAAAGAATTCAGAATGCCTGACAGGACCACGAAAGTCCGCAGAGTTGCAGTTGTAAACGAGGCTGTATGCCAGGGCTGCGGCGCCTGCACGGTCGCTTGTATGTCGGGAGCTATGGATCTTAAGGGATTCTTGAATAAACAAATTATGGCGGAGGTTGACGCAATATGCAAGTAAATGAATATAAGCCGCTTATTGTGGCATTTTGCTGTAACTGGTGTTCATATGCGGGCGCCGATCTTGCCGGTAATAACAGGCTTAACTATCCCGCCGAGGTAAAAATAATCAGAGTGCCCTGCTCCTGCAGAGTTAATCCGTCATTCATTCTCCGTGCGTTTCAGCGCGGGGCAGACGGCGTTATTCTTTGCGGCTGCCACCCGGGCGACTGCCATTATACTTCGGGAAATTACTATACCCGCCGCAGAATGGCTCTGCTTTTCTCAATGCTTGATTTCTTAGGTATTGAAAAAGAACGCACAAGAGTTGAATGGGTATCTGCGGCAGAGGGCGCAAAATTTGCTGAAACTATGAATGATTTTGTAAAAACAGTCAGCGCTCTCGGCGAAAACAAAAGATTGGAGGATTTACGATGCAAGAAATAAATCGCGAAATTCTCATAAACAAAGCGGAAGAGCTTTTAAAAAGCAATAAGGTCGACAGAGTTTTAGGCTGGAAAACTGGCGAGTTTGATTATGATATCACTCCCGCAGTCTTCGAAAACGAAAGCGAGCTTAACGCAGATTTTGTTTTCAATGACTTCTGCGGAGCTAATTTTTCAAAATACCTTATTAAAGAAACCGCTAAATCCGAAAATAAAGTTCTCGTATTTTTAAAACCCTGCGATACCTATAGCTTTAATCAGCTTTTGACCGAGCATCGCTTTGACCGTGAAAAGGTTTATGCCGTAGGCGTTCCTTGTAATGGTATGCTTGATTATTCGAAGATAAAAAGCTTGTGCGAGGGAATAAGCAGAATCAAAGATGAGGGCGAAAAGGTCGTTGTCGAAACCCTTTTCGACGGTGAAAAGGTATTTGACAGAAACGAGCTTTTGCCAGACAGATGCTTAAACTGCAAGTCTAAAAAACATGTCGCTTATGATGAGCTTTTAGGCTCCGACGGCGAGGTGCTTGATTCTAACCGCTTTGACGAGGTTGAAAAGCTTGAAAAAATGACTCCCGACGAAAGGTTCGCATTTTGGCAGAATGAGCTTTCGCGCTGTATCAGATGTAATGCCTGCCGCGATGTATGCCCGGCTTGCACCTGCGAAAAATGCGTGTTTGATAATCCTAATTCGGGACTTGAAAATAAAGCCGCGTCAAACTCTTTTGAAGAAAAGATGTTTCATATAATCAGAGCATTCCACGTTGTAGGAAGATGTACCGATTGCGGAGAATGTTCAAGAGTATGTCCTCAGCATATTCCGCTTCACCTGCTTAACCGTAAATTTATCAAGGATATAAATGAGTTTTACGGCGATTATCAGGCAGGAGCAGAAGTAGGAAACAGAGCGCCGATAGTAAATTATTCCACAGAGGATATTGAACCCGGAAAAGCCGTAAGAAGAGGTGAAGACAATGCGTAAGATCTCACTTGAAAATATGAGCGGTCTTTTTGCCGAAATTGCAAAAGAGAATACGCTTTATCTTCCCGTTGACTCCGAAAAAGGAGCAAAATTTGAAATTTGGTCGGAAGATAAAATAATGTCCGACGCTTTAAACACCGTTCGCAGCGCAAAGGATTTCTTCTTCCCCCAGACTGAAAATCTTATGGATTTTAAAATCGAGGGAAAAAATATCGATATTATCGATACGAGAAACGAATGCGAAGATTTTGTCGTGTTCGGAGTAAGAGCCTGCGATGCAAAAAGCTTTGAAGTGTTAGATAAGGTCTTTCTTTCGGATCCTGTGGACAGCTATTATAAAAACCGCCGCGATCACGGAATTATAGTAACTCTTGCCTGCACCAAGCCTGCGGAAACCTGTTTCTGCACAGCTTTCGGCATCGATCCGGCAAATCCGGGTGCAGATATAGAGTGCTATAAAACAGAAGACGGATTTTATTATGAAATAAAGACCGAAAAGGGTAAAAAGCTTGAAAAGGCTTTTGAAATTGTTTCTTCTTCTGCCGATGAGTCAGCAGTAAGCGCTCAAAAGCAGCTTATAAGCGAAAGAATGAAAAAGCTTCCCTTAAGCGGTCTTAAAACCGACTCTTTCGGAGCAGGCAAAACCAAAGAGTTTTTCGATGCTCCCGAGTGGAAAGAGCTTTCGCAATCCTGCTTAGGCTGCGGAACCTGCACATTCGTTTGCCCAACATGCCAGTGTTATGATATCAAGGATTTTAATACCGGTCACGGTGTTAAGCGTTTCCGTTGCTGGGATTCGTGTATGTATTCCGAATTCACTAAAATGTCGGCAGGTCAGCCGAGGCTTACACAGCTTGAAAGATTCCGCCAGAGATTTATGCACAAGCTTGTATATTTCCCGACAAGGTATGACGGTATGTTCTCTTGTGTCGGCTGCGGAAGATGTCTTGCAAAATGTCCTATTCAGATGAATATAGTAAAAGTTATGAAAAAATTGGGAGGTAAAAATAATGGTTGATTTAAAAGAACCTCTTATTCCTAAGATCGGCGTTGTGACCGATATAAGGATAGATACTCCCGATGTTAAAACCTTCAGAGTCGTAACGCCCGACGGCAAAAAAGTGTTCGACCATAAGCCCGGTCAGTGCGCTATGCTATCAATTCCCGGCGTAGGAGAGGCGATGTTCTCTATCACCTCTTCGCCCACAAACACCGAATTTATGGAATTTTCCATTAAAAAATGCGGCTGCGTTACAGAGTGGCTTCATTCAATGGAAGTCGGTCAGCAGATAACTATAAGAGGACCTTACGGCAGACCATTCCCGGTGGATACCGAGTTTGCAGGTCACGATATGCTGTTTGTAGCAGGCGGTATCGGTCTTGCTCCTCTCCGCTCGGTTATTAATTACTGCCGCCACTACCGCGACCGTTACGGTAAAATAGATATTGTTTACGGTTCGCGCAGTATGCAGGATCTTGTCGATTATAAAGAGATTATCGACGAATGGGCGAACGACGCGGGAGTAAGCGTTCACCTTACTATTGACCGCGAGCAGCCCGAATGGAACGGACACGTCGGATTTGTTCCGAATTATGTTAAAGAACTCGGATTTTCAACCGATAAGATCGCCGTTCTCTGCGGGCCCCCGATTATGATTAAATTCACACTTGCCGGTCTTCAGGAGCTCGGCTTTGATAAAACTCAGGTTTATACTACTATGGAGCTTAGAATGAAATGCGGAATAGGAAAATGCGGCCGCTGCAATATCGGCGCTAAATATGTCTGCAAAGACGGTCCTGTTTTCCGCTTCGATGAGATCGATGAGCTTCCCGACGAGTATTGATAAGGAGAATAAATCAATGGAAAATATGGTGAATATTTATCTTTTCGGTAAAAAATACAGCGTGCCTGATGATCTTACCATTATGCGCGCTATGGAATATGCCGGTTATCAGCTTGTCCGCGGCTGCGGCTGCAGAAACGGATTTTGCGGTGCCTGCGCTACCATTTACCGCATTAAGGGCGACAGAGAGTTAAAAACCTGCCTTGCCTGCCAGACAAAGGTGGAAAACGATATGTATGTTGCTACACTTCCGTTTTTCCCGCTTGTAAAGCAGGTCTATGATATGGAAAAAATCAAACCCACCGAGCAGATAATGATGCAGCTTTACCCCGAGATATACGCTTGCGTCGGATGTAATGCCTGCACAAAAAGCTGCACGCAGGGTCTTAATGTTATGCAGTATATCGCTTATGCTCAGCGCGGAGAATTTGACAAGTGTGCAGAGGAGTCGTTTGACTGCGTAATGTGCGGAGTTTGCTCTTCAAGATGTCCTGCAGGGATTTCACACCCGCAGGTAGCTATGCTTGCAAGAAGATTAAACGGTAAATATCTTGCTCCGAAAACCAAGCACCTTGAGGACCGTGTTAAAGAAATTAAAGACGGCACTTTCACCGAGCTTATCGAGAGCTTGATGGGCAAGCCTATTGAAGAGCTCGAAGAGCTTTACAATAACAGAGAAATCGAAAAGTAAGGAGGGAAGATAAGATGTATTCAAAGGAATTTCAGGAATCTTTAAAAGCTGTTGAAGAGGCAAGAGAGGCAAATATTGCCTATGAGCCTGTCAGAATGACGGCTAAAGAAAAGGATGAGCTTTTATGCGCTTATCATCCCGACTATAAAAAGAGCGAGTTCTCCACTCTTAAAATAGGCCCTAATAAGGGTGAATCGGTTCCTCACGAGCTTTGTGAAATTTTGGAGGCAAAAAGCCGCATTAAAGCAGAGGATATCGATCTTAACAATGTTAAATATGATGTCGATGTTCTTATAATCGGCGGCGGCGGCGCAGGAACAAGCGCCGCTATAGAAGCCGATAAAGCCGGAGCAAAAACCATGATAGTTACAAAGCTCCGTATGGGCGACGCTAATACAATGATGGCGGAGGGCGGAATTCAGGCGGCAGATAAGCCTAACGATTCTCCGGCTATCCATTTTGTTGATGCTTTCGGCGGCGGACACTATGCCGCTAAGCGCGAGCTTCTCGCAAAGCTTGTTTGCGACGCTCCCGAGGCCATTTTGTGGCTAAACGATCTCGGCGTGGAATTCGATAAAGCGCCCGACGGCACTATGATAACCACCCACGGCGGCGGAACTTCAAGAAAGAGAATGCACGCAGCAAAGGATTATTCCGGTGCTGAAATAATGAGAACTCTTCGCGACGAGGTTATAAACCGCGGAATAGAGGTTGTTGATTTCACATCTGCGATAGAGCTTATTCTTGATGAAAACGGCAATGCCGCGGGCGCAGTGCTTATGAATATGGAAACCCATGAGCTTATGGTTGCCCGCGCTAAAACCGTTATTATAGCTACAGGCGGCGCAGGAAGAATGCATTATCAGGGCTTCCCGACCTCTAACCATTACGGCGCTACTGCCGACGGCCTTGTATTAGGCTACAGAGTGGGAGCAAAGCTCCTTTATGCCGATACATTGCAGTATCACCCCACAGGAGCCGCTTTCCCGCAGCAGATATTCGGCGCTCTTGTAACCGAAAAGGTGCGCTCGCTCGGCGCTAAGCTGATAAACCGTGACGGTAAAGTATTTATGCATCCGCTTGAAACCCGTGATGTAGCCGCGGCTTCTATTATCCGCGAATGCTCCGACAGAAACGAGGGCGTGGATACAGGCAGCGGAAAAGCAGTATGGCTCGATACTCCTATGATCGAAAAAATCGGAGGAGAGGGAACTATCGAAAAGAGAATTCCCGCGATGATGAGAATGTTTGCAAGCTACGGCATAGATATCAGAAAAGAGCCTATTTTGGTTTATCCTACTCTTCATTATCAGAACGGCGGACTTGATATTAATGTTGACGGTATGTCCACTAATGTTGAAAACCTCTTTGTTGCAGGCGAAGCCGTAGGAGGAATTCACGGAAGAAATCGCCTTATGGGCAATTCATTGCTTGATGTAATCGTTTTCGGAAGAAACGCAGGAATAAATGCGGCTAAAAAATCAGCCGATGTTTGTGTCGGAAAGCTTACTCTTGAGCATATCGAAAAATTCGACCGCGAAAGAGAAGCCGCAGGCATTAAAACCGATGTTGTATCACCGAAGCTTTTGCCTGATTACAGGAGAAAAAAATAATTTTTAAGAGGGTTATATAAAATGATAGTTGATCTGCTTGAGGCGCTCACAATTTTTTGTTTCGGTCTTTCCTGGCCGCTTTCAATAAGAAAATCGTGGGTATCAAGAACCGCCAAAGGAAAAAGTTTATTTTTTGAAGTGTTTTTGATTATAGGCTATGCCTGCGGAATAGCAAAGAAAATTATAGAATCTGCAGGTTTGCTCGGAATAGAGCCTAAATCGGGATTTATCTTTGTTTTAAGCTTTTTATTCTATATTTTAAACTTTATCGAAATTTCGATAGATGTCGGCCTTTATTTCAGAAACAAAAAGCTTGACGCTATCGCCGACGCACAAAAAGAAACCGCAAAAGCTTAAAAAAATCCCTGAGAACAAAATCTGTTCTCAGGGATTTTTGTTTTTATCTTAGAAAGAAACCGTTAACTGCATTTTAAATCTTTCTTCGCCGTAAACCGAACTGAGAATGCTTTTAGGCATATTCAGCATTTTGACTGTTGTTAAGATAAATTTCTTTCCTCAAATGATGAATTTGCAAGATTTTAAGCTCTAATATCTTTCAATAATATCTTTTGAATAATTTTCGGGTGTCTGCCATTCCCAGTTGACGTTTTGAGTCCCCGGAATATTAATTCTTGCGCTTTCATCAAGGCCTAAATAATCATATAAAGGAATTATCACAAGCTTAATATTTAGAGATAAAGCGAAATCTATCATATTTTTAGCTATATCACCTTTGATATCGATATATCTTGAAACTAAATATTTCTTCTTTTCGCTAAGCTTTTCAAACCACCCGAGCGCGGTATTGTTATCATGGGTTCCTGTATAGCACACGCAGTTAAAGGGGAAATTTTCAGGGATAGAATTCGGATCGTCGGTCTTTTCAAAACAAAACTGCAAAATCTTCATTTCGCAAAAATTAGTTTTTTTAAGCAGCTCGCAAACATCTTCATCATCTTCTCCGCCGAGGTTTTCGGCGATAATAAAGGGAAATTTTATTTTCTTTTTAAGGGTTTTAAAAAATTCTTCACCTGGGCCTTTTGTCCATTTTCCGCAAGTAGCGTTTATAGCGTCAGCCGGTATTTCATAGTAGTTAGCAAATGCTCTGAAATGGTCTATTCTTATAGCGTCAAACATTTCCGACTGTTTTTTAAGCCTTTGCTCCCACCAGAGATAGCCGTCTTTTTTCTGCACCTCAAAATCATATATAGGGTTTCCCCAAAGCTGACCCGTTTTTGAAAAAATATCGGGAGGTACTCCTGCTTTAAGGCGCGGACTTAAATTATCGTCAAGCTTAAAATATTCGGGATATAGCCACACATCTGCTCCGCTGTCCGATACATAAAAGGGAATATCGCCTATAAGCTTTATTTTTTTACTTTCGGCATATTTTTTCATTTTAAAAAACTGTTTAAAGAAGAAATATTGCGTGATTTTATAAAAATCAATTTGTTCTTTATGCTTTTCTCTTAAATCGTTAAGACTTTTTATTCTGCGGAATTTTAAATCTCTGTCAAAATCAGATAGTTCTCCGTAAATTTCCGAAGCGGTGCAGAATTCTGCATACCCATTTATCCAGAATTCGTTTTTTTTAAGAAAATCTCTGTATTCCTTATCAGAAATATCAAATCTTTCGGTTGCTTTTTTTAAAAGCGGAATTTTAAAATCTCTTACCTTTTTATAATCGATTTTTCCTTTTATAAAATCAGGTGTTTTTAATTCGTCCTGCTTTAAAAGTTCGGAATTTAAAAGATCCTCTAAACTGATATAAAGAATTTCTCCTGCAAAACTGCTTACCGAATAATATGGGGAATTGCCTTTTCCTATAGGATTAAGGGGTAAAAGCTGCCAATAATCCTGCTTAAAAGAAGAAAGAAAATCGATAAATTCAAAGGCAGGTTTCCCGAAATCTCCTATTCCGTGCTTGGAACTTAAGCTTGCAAGCGGCATTAGAATTCCTTTTTCAGCCTTTGACTGCACCAGCCGCAACTCCTTTAATGATATATTTCTGACAAAACAGATAGAATATAATAACCGGTGTTACAGCCAGCACAAGCATAGCCATAAGCGCACCCATATCTATCGAGCCGTAACCGCCCTTTAAATACTGAATAGCAATAGGAATAGTTTTATAATCACTTCCTATAACGAGATAGGGAAGAAGATAATCGTTCCATATCCACATAGTGTTTAATATCGCCACTGTTATAACAGTGGGCTTCATCATGGGGAGAACTATCATAAAAAAGGTCTGCGCAGGATTGCAGCCGTCTATCGTGGCGGCTTCTTCAATTCCTTTAGGTATGGACTTTACGAATCCGCTGAAAATGAAAACCGCAAGTCCCGCTCCGAAACCGAGATAGATAAGAATAATTCCTACGGGATTATCAAGGCCTAATAAATTCGCTGTCTTTGACATTGTAAACATTACCATCTGAAAAGGAACTATCATTGAAAACACAAAAAGCGTGTAAACAAATTTTGAAAACCTGCTTTTTGATCTCGCAATATACCACGCTGTCATAGAAGTGAAAAACACTATCGCCGCCACCGAAAACACGGTTATGAAGAGCGACATAAAAAACGAGGATAAAAATCCCGTGTTTGAAAGCCCCGTCGTGTAATTTTCAAGCCCTGAAAATGTTTCTTTATCAGGAAACATAAAAGGCGTCTGACTGATGGAAAACTTTGTTTTAAAAGAATTTATCAGAATTATAAATATCGGAGCGGCGAATACCGCGGCAAAAACACAAAGAATTATGAATATAAAAATTCTGCTTTTTTTCATTAATTTTCAACCTCTTTGCTGCTGGTCAGCTTAAGCTGTAAAAGCGCAATAGCGGCAACTATTATGAAAAAGATAACCGCTTTTGCCTGTCCTGTGCCCTCAAAGCCGGTCCTGCCGTAGAAAGTATTGTATATATCGAGCGCCGCCATTTGCGTTGTTTTTGCAGGCGCTCCGGCAGTGAGAGCGAGGTTCTGATCGAAAAGCTTGAATGAATTTGTAATTGTAAGAAAAAGGCAAATAGTTATCGATGGCATAACAGAGGGAATTATAATATTGAATAAAGTTCTGAACTTTCCCGCACCGTCAACCTTTGCCGCTTCAAGAATATCATTTGAAACATTGTTAAGACCGGCTATATAAATTATCATCATATATCCGATCATCTGCCAATTCATCATTAAAACAAGCCCTAAAAATCCGAATTGTGATTTGCTTGTTATCGAATATCCGTAATTAAAAAGTATGCCGTTGATTATAACCTGCCATATATATCCGAGAACAATTCCGCCGATAAGATTCGGCATAAAGAAAACTGTTCTGAAAAAGTTGGTTCCTTTGATACCTTTTGTTAACATAATTGCAAACAAAAATGCTAACACATTTATTGTTATAACGGATATAACCGCGAATTTTCCCGTAAATAAAAGGGATTTAAAAAAAGTGTCGCCGGGCTTGAAAATGTTTATATAATTTTCAAGCCCGACAAATTTTGCGTCGGTTACCGTTCTGAAATTACAGAACGATAAATAGATACCCATTACAAACGGTATAACAAAAGCTATCATAAATGCTGCAAGAGTAGGCAGTAAAAACAGCGGCGACCAGCGTTTAATACCGTTTCGCATTTTTATCTTTCACTCTTCCATTTATCTATTACTGTTTTTTTCACATCATCAAAGGTTTTCGTTCCCTGAACATATTCAAGAAGCGCGTTTCCGACCTCTGTTTTAAAGTTCTCGCTCGGGAATGAGGTGAAAATCCAGGGCACAGTCTTTACGCTGTCGTCCCTCATATATCTTACTACCTCTTTGGCTAGCGGATCATCTGGTAATTCGTCGTCTGAAAAAGTATTAAAAGGAGTTATAAATTTGAGCTTTTCTGTTACATATTTTTTCCCTGTATCGCTTGAAAAAATCCAGTCGAGAAAATCAAGGGAAGCCTGCTGTTGCTCTTTAGAAGCATATTTGTTTACAGCGATATAATTTTCCGTTCCGATACAAAGTCCCTGCGATTCTTCGCCTTTAATTCCAGTGTAAACAGGTAAAAATTTGATCTTGTCTTTTTTAACGGTGTTTCCTTTAACTCCGCTTATCTGCGACCACGCCCAGTTGCCGTTCTGCACAAAGGCGACCTTGCCCTGAGCAAATTCAGCCATAGAATCCGCAGTAGATTTTGAGCCGAGAATTTTTTTATCGGTCAAAGAGTTGTTAGTATATAAATCAAAGGTATTTTTAAATTTATCAGAATATCTGAAAGCTATTTCTTTAGAGTTTAGTCCTGCTATTGTCGGATCGTCATAATCTTCGCTTTCTTTGAATTCATAATAAAGGGGAATATTCATAAGATGCGTCTGCCAGCGCCAATCTTCGCCTGAGGCAAGAGAGGTCGAAGCGAATGCACCCTCAATTCCGAGCTGACTTTTATGAGCGGTCATGTCTTCAACAAGAGTTTTAAGCTGAGAAAAATTTTTTATTTCGCTCATTGAAGAAACGGTTGCTTTTTTATCCGCAAGCTCAAAGTATTTATCGGTAATTTCTTCGTTATAAATAATTCCGTAGCCCTCTACAACATAAGCAAGAGCATAAACTCCGCCTTTTTTATCCTTTATGGCAAGCGAATCGTCGGAAAGATAAGAATAAAGTTTGCTGTCTTTGATATCAAGGCAATATTCTTTCCAGGTTTCATAACCCACAGGACCGTTCACCTGAAATATGGTGGGCGCCGAGGATTTTGCTATTTCCGATTTTAAGGTCTGCTCGTAGGTGTTGGCGGCGGCGGTAACCACCTTTACTTTCACACCTTTTTCTTTCTCATAGTCTTTTGCTATCTGCTTATAAATTTCCGCAGATTCCGGCTTGAAATTCAAAAAATAAACCTCTGCCGAATTTTTGTTTTTGCACCCTGCAAGAGAAAGCGATAAAATGCCTGTCAGAATGCAAAGTAACAGCGATACTGCTTTTTTACCCATTAATTTTCCTCCTCCTTGGATTTTAATTCTATTTTGCCGCATTATTTTAAAAAAATTCAATATGAGTTAAATATTTACATATTATTCACCAATAGGAAAAAACGAAAGTGTAAAATATAATTGTTTTAAAGAATGCGGAGGCTTTGAGAGTTGTTCGGATATATCAGAGTAAAAAAAGAAGAGCTTAAGATAAAAGACTTTGAAGTTTATAAAGCCGTTTATTGCTCGCTTTGTAAAAAGCTCGGAAAAAGTTACGGAATTTTATCAAGATTTACTTTAAGCTATGATTTCACATTCCTTGCCCTTTTAAATATGTCCCTTAATTCGGATCGCGTTTGCTTTGAGAGAAAAAAATGCGCTTTTAATCCTCTTAAAAAATGCAACTTTTTAAAAACCTCAAAAGAGCTTGATTTTCCTGCCGCCGCCGCTATGATTATGATTTATTATAAAATTCTTGATAATATCGAGGATGAAAAGGGATTTAAAAAGCTGGGCGCGCTGATATTAAAGCCGATATTTAAAAGAGCTTATAAAAAAGCGGCTTTAAATTATCCTGATATTAATGATTATGTAAAAGAGTATATTTCCTCTCAAAAGTCAGCTGAGAATAAAGAAAATGTTTCGCTTGACGAACTCTGCGATCCCTCGGCAAAAGTGCTTTCACGGCTTTTGCCGCTTTGCGGAGAATCGGTTAACGAAAAAAGAGTGCTTGAAAGGCTCGGCTATTGCTTAGGAAGATATATTTATCTTGTCGACGCGGCGAGCGATCTTGAAGAAGATATAGAAAAGAAAAGATTTAATGTATTAAAGACTTATAAAACCGAAGATATTTATGAAACTGTAAAGCCGCAGATATATTTCTGCATCAATGAAGCCGCAAAAGCTTTCGAGCTTTTGGATATAAAAAAATTTGAGCCCATTTTGGGGAATATAATATATTTGGGACTTGAAGATGTTTTTATAAAGGAGATTAAAAATGAAAAACCCCTATGAAGTATTGGGAATTTCACCTGACGCTACCGATGATGAAGTTAAAACCGCATACAGAAATCTTGCAAAAAAGTATCACCCGGATAACTATTCGCAAAATCCGCTTTCCGATTTAGCGGAAGAAAAAATGCAGGAGATAAACGAGGCTTATGACGCCATAATGAATTCCCGCAGGACAAATGCCGGCTCGGATACTTCCGGCTCTTATTCTTCGGATGCCGGCACTTCGTCTTTCCCCGAGATTCGTTCGCTTATATCTCAGGGCAGACTTGAGCAGGCTCAGGAACTGCTTGACGGCGTAATGCCGAGCGAGCGCAATGCGGAATGGTATTTTTTAAACGGCACGGTGCTTTATCGCAGAGGCTGGTTTGATCAGGCTTATACAAGCTTTGTCACCGCCTCGAGAATGGACCCTGCTAACAGTGAATATAAAGCTGCTGTTAATAATGCTCAGCGGCAAATGGGTAAGCAGTATAATAACCCCTATGCTCAAAGAGCATACGGCGGCGGATGCGACGCCTGCGATGTCTGCTCGAGCCTTGTTTGCGCAGATTGCTGTTGTGAATGTATGGGCGGAGATCTTATTCCGTGCTGCTGATGAAATTATGAAAAAAACAGGAAAAATTACACTTTGCGCGGTTATGGCGGCATTGTCCGCAGTGTTTATGCTGTTCGGTCTTTTCCCGTATCTTACCTATGCAGTCCCTGCGGTTTCAGGGTTGTTTATCGCTGTTGTTTTAATAGAAACGGATTATAAGTTCGCCGTAAGCGCCTATATCATAAGCTCCGCTATTATCGCGTTTTATCCCGATAATGAATCAAAACTTTTATATATTTGCTTTTTAGGATTTTACCCGATAATAAAAGCTCTTGCAGAAAAAATTAAAATTTTTATTTTGGAGTGGGCGGTAAAGCTTGCGGTATTTAATGCGGGAGCTTATGTTTATTATTTGTTGCTGACTAAGCTTTTCGGCGTTTCGTTTGAAGATGTGGGAAGCTTTATGAAATGGGGCCTTGCGATTTTCTGGATAGCGGCAAACGGCGTTTTTATCATTTACGATTTCGCCTTTTCAAGGCTATCGGGTGTTTATATGATGAAAATTCATCCGAAAATCAAAAAAATATTCAAGTAAGAAAGCTTTTCTTTAAGAAAAGCTTTTATTTTTTTTATAAATGTAGTAAAATATCTTTCAGGTGAGGTTTAAATGAAGAAAATAGTTGTAATAGGAGCAGGGCCTGCAGGTCTTATGGCGGCAATAAGCGCCGCACAAAATAAAGCTGAAGTTTTGATTTTGGAAAAGAATGACCGCCCTGCAAGAAAGCTTTTAATAACAGGCAAGGGCAGGTGCAATGTAACGAATAATTGCACTTTAAGAGAGCTTATTGAAAATACAGCAAAAAATGAAAAATTCCTTTATTCCGCATTTTCTTCTTTTAACTCTCAGGATACAATGAGCTTTTTTGAAAATCACGGTGTTGCGCTTAAAACCGAGAGGGGCAGAAGAGTTTTTCCTGTTTCGGATAAAGCGGTCGATATAGCAGACGCGCTGGTTATAGCCGCTAAAAAGCTAAACTGTAAAATAAAAAAAGGTAGAGCGGAAAAGATAATCACGGATAATAATACCGTTAAAGCTATAGTGCTTGAATCGGGAGAAACCATTTCCTGCGATAAGGTGATATTAGCCACAGGCGGCGCTTCCTATCCGCTTACGGGTTCCACGGGCGACGGATATAAAATAGCCGAAGACCTCGGAATTAGTGTTGAGCCTATCTTGCCGTCGCTAGTGCCGCTTGAATGCCTTGAGGGATTTTGCACTAAACTTGCGGGGCTTACGCTTAATAATGTGTCATTATCGGTTTATGAAAACGATTCTAAAAAACCGGTATTTCAAGAACTCGGCGATCTTCTTTTTACTCATTTCGGAATTTCAGGGCCCCTTGTTTTGAGCGCCTCCGCAAAAATGAGAAAAAAGAATGCAAAATACACCGCATTTATCGATTTAAAGCCGGCTCTTAGTTTTGAGCAGTTAAACGCACGGATCTTAAGAGATTTTTCTATGGAGCAGAATAAAGAGTTTTCAAATTCGCTCTATAAGCTTTTGCCTAAAAGTCTTGTAAGCGTGATAGTAAGGCTTTCAAAAATCGATCCTCATAAAAAAGTCAATCAGATAAGCCGTGAAGAAAGAGAAAATCTTTGCTCGCTTCTTAAAGCTTTAAAGCTTAATATTACTGCGTTTCGGCCTATTGAAGAGGCAATTATTACTTCGGGCGGAATAAGCGTTAAGGAAATAGATCCTAAAACAATGGCTTCGAAAAAAATTGATGGATTGTTCTTTTGCGGGGAAATAATAGATGTAGACGCTTATACAGGCGGATATAATTTGCAGATAGCATTTTCAACCGGTTTTCTCGCCGGAAAAAATGCCGCAGAGTAAAGGAGAAAAATTATGATATCAGTTGCTATTGACGGTCCTGCAGGGGCAGGAAAAAGCACAGTGGCGAGAGCCGCCGCACAAAAGCTTGGTTATATTTATGTTGATACGGGCGCTCTTTACAGAGCGATAGGTCTTAAATTCAAAGAATGCGGATATAATCCCGATTCCGACGCTGAGGTTGACGGAATTTTAGCGGATACCGATATTAAAATAGAATTTAAGGATTCTGTTCAGCACGTTTTGTTAGACGGCAGAGATGTTTCCGAACTGATAAGAACTCCCGAGGCTTCTATGATGGCTTCGGCAGTATCATCAAAGCCTGAAGTAAGAGCATTTTTGCTTGAAATGCAAAGAAAGCTTGCCAGGGAAAATAATGTTATAATGGACGGCAGAGATATAGGCACCGTGGTTTTGCCGAATGCTCAGGTCAAAATTTTTCTCACAGCATCGGTAAGCGAAAGGGCGATGAGAAGATATAAAGAGCTCACTCTTAAAGGAATGGATGTTGAGCTTTCGCAGATAGAAGAGGATATAAAAATAAGAGATTACAATGATTCTCACCGCGAAATAGCGCCTCTTAAGCCTGCGCCTGATTCTGTCACTGCCGATACCACGGGCAAAAAACTTGAAGAATCCGCAGAAATGGTAGTAAATATTATAAAGGGAAAATTAGGCCTATGAAGATCACTCTTGCAAAAAGAGCGGGATTTTGCTTCGGAGTAGACAGGGCAGTTAACACGGTTTACGACCTGCTTTCCGTTAATAAAAAAGTTGCCACTTTAGGACCGATAATTCATAATGAACAGATGGTTAGTGAGCTCGCAAAAAAGGGAGTTGTTGTGGTGGACGATCCTTTAAACACTCCTGAAAACTACACTCTTGTTATACGATCGCACGGAGTATCAAAAGAGGTTTACGACAGGGCGAAAAAAAGCGGAGTGGAATTAAAAGATGCGACCTGTCCTTTCGTTTCAAAAATTCATAAAATCGTAAGCGATAACAGCGAAAAAGGCGATGTGATATTTATAGCAGGGGATAGATCCCATCAGGAAGTGATAGGGATTATCGGACATATTAAAGGAGAATATTATGTGTTCTCCGATACATATGAGCTTGAAGAAATCTTTAAAAATCACCCCGAATTAAAGAAAAAAAGCGTGAGCGCTGTTTCTCAGACGACTTTTAACGCAAAAAAATGGGAAAAAGCTCAAATTTTTTTAAAAAAACTATGTACAAATGCGAAAATATTTGATACAATATGTAATGCTACTGCAATGCGACAGGAAGAAGCGCAAAGGCTTTCAGAATGTAATGATCATATGGTCGTTATAGGAGGCAGGCACAGCTCAAATACTAAAAAACTCTTTGAGGTGTGCAAAGCGCTTTGCGAAAAAACGGTGCTTATCGAAACCGCTGATGAATTATCCGCGGATTTTTTTAAGGATTGTGAAAGCGTTGGAGTTGTCGCCGGTGCATCGACTCCGGCGGGTATTATAAGGGAGGTTATTAAAACCATGTCGGAAATTTTACAACCGGTAGACGAACAGATGGAGGGAAATGCAACTGTTCAAAAAAGCTTCGAGGAAATGACGGATGAGGAAGCATTTGAGGCTTCGCTCAGCAACTTAACAGGAGATCAGAAAGTAACGGGCACCGTTCTTGCCATTAGCCCCACTGAAATTCAGGTGGATATCGGAAGAGGTCTTGCAGGTTATGTTTCTGCCGATGAATTTTCTCTGGACCCCAATGTTAAGTTGGAGGACGAAGTTAAGATAGGCGACAAGCTTGATCTTATTATTATGAAAGTCAATGATCAGGAAGGAACCGCAATGCTTTCAAAGCGTCGTTACGATGCTATTGCCGGTTGGGACAATATAGTTGCCGCTAAGGAATCGGGAGAAATTCTTACCGGAGTTGTTAAGGATATCATAAAGGGCGGAGTTCAGGTTTATTCAAGCAATATCCGTATCTTTATCCCTGCTTCTCAGGCTACTGCTTCAAGAAACGAACCGCTTGAAGACCTTAAAGGCAAACAGGTTCAGTTCAGAATAATCGAGATCGGCCGCGGCAGAAGAGCCGTAGGTTCTATCCGCAGCGTGCTCAAAGAACAGCGCAAGGCAGCTGAAGATAAGATCTGGGCAGATATCGCTGTAGGCGATAGATTTACAGGCGTTGTAAAATCGCTTACTTCTTACGGTGCGTTTGTTGATATCGGCGGAGTTGACGGAATGGTACATATTTCGGAGCTTTCGTGGCAGCGCATTAAAAATCCGTCTGAAATTCTTTCTGTAGGCGATACTGTTGAGGTTTATGTTAAAGCTCTCGATCCCGAAAAGAGAAAGATCTCTTTAGGATATAAAAAAGAAGAGGATAATCCGTGGACTGTTTTCAATAACAAGTTCGCTGTCGGAGATGTTGCCGATGTTAAGATCGTAAGCCTTACTTCATACGGCGCATTTGCAAGAATTCTCCCCGGGGTTGACGGTCTTATCCACATTTCTCAGATTGCTGATAAGCACGTTGAAAAGCCGCAGGATGAGCTTTCCGTAGGTCAGGAAGTTCAGGCTAAGATAATTGCTGTTGATCAGGAGAAAAAGAGAGTAAGCCTTTCTATCCGCGCTTTAATTGCTCCGAGTGAAGAAGAAGTTAAAGAAAAGGAAAAAACTGCTGATTCGGAAGAAACAGCCGAATAATTATTAAAAAAATAAAGTGCATAACCGAGTTTTCGGTTATGCACTTATTTTTTTTAGACAATACAATGTTTATTTTATTACTCCGCGCTTGCAGGCTTTCACGCAGGCCTTGCAGCCTTTGCACTTATCATAATCTATCACTGCGAGATTGTCTTTAACGTGAATAGCGTCAAACTTGCAGGCTTTTTCGCACATTCCGCACGCGATACACGAAACCGCACAGTTTTTTACTACAGACGGTCCTTTTGACTTATTTTTGCACCCTACTCTTACCTTTGCTTTTAATGGTAAAAGGTCAATAAGCTGTTTAGGACATACTTCAGCACATTCTCCGCACCCTGTGCATAGATCTTTGCACACAATGGGTAAATTGTTTTCAAATTTAATAGCCTCAAATTTGCACGCCTTAACGCAGTCGCCGAATCCGATACATCCGTATTCACAGGCAAGCGGACCCTTAAGCACCAAAGAAGCCGCTTCACAGGATTTAATCCCTTCGTAGGAATAAAGTAGTTTTGAGTTTTCCTCGGTTCTTGAACAGCCTATAAAGGCGGCTTTTTTATCGGTTTTTATTTCAGTGCCTAAAATCTCGGAAAGCATCTGAGCGGTCTTAGCTCCGCCGGGAGCACATTTATCGGGGGAAGCCTCGCCCGAGGCTATGGCGGCGGCATAACCGTCGCACCCCGAATATCCGCAGGAGCCGCAATTGGCTCCGGGAAGACATTCTCTTATCTTTTCCTGCTTTTCATCGTTTTTAACACCGAAGAAAACAGAAGCAAGCGATAATCCCACTCCTGCGATAATCCCTATCGCGACAACAAAAACAACCGGTATAATAATCAAACTCATAATCTTTAACCTCCGATTCCGGCAAATCCCAAAAATGAGAGGGAAACAAGCGCCGCCGCAATTAAAGTTATGGGAAGACCTTTTAAAAATTCAGGCACATCAGCCGTTTCGAGCCGCTCTCTTACTCCCGAGAAAAGGAGCATTGCAAGCAAAAATCCGGCACCTGCCGCCAATGCGTTTGTCAGAGAGAAAAGATAGAGCTTTGAAAATGAGTACTTCGCCGCGTCAAAATCAGTGGTATTGAGCATTGCGATTCCGAGCACCGCGCAGTTGGTCGTGATAAGCGGAAGATAAATTCCGAGCGCGTGGTATAGAGAATTCATAAATTTCTTCATAAGAATTTCGAGCAGCTGGACCACTGCCGCGATAACAAGAATGAAAACCACTGTAATAAGATATTCGTATTTGTTCCTTAAAACAAAATAATAAATAGGGTAAGTCACAGCAGTTGATATAAGCATTACAAGTATAACAGCAAGGCTCATAGAAACAGCGGTGGAAGTTTTTTTAGATACTCCTAAAAATGAGCAGATCCCTAAAAACTTAGAAAGGACCATATTATTGCTGAGAATTCCCGCAAGCAGAATAGAGGCTAACATTACATAAGTGTTCATTTGTTTTCTTCCTCCTTTTGTTTACATTCAGAGCAAACAGAGCTTGCAGGGCAGTTTTTGCAGTCAAGGTCGCTTACAGGTTTTTTGCCCGATTTTTTAGCTAAAGCATTAGATATTGCAACTAAAATTCCGAACACGAAAAATCCGCCGGGAGGCAAAAGGAAAATTATCATAGGATCGATAATTTTTGAAGTTACGGGCAGTGCAAAGAATGTGCCGGCGCCTAAAAACTCTCTGATTATTCCCATAAGAGTGAGCGTTGCGGTAAATCCTATGCCCATTCCAAGACCGTCTAACACGCTTGGAAGCACCGAATTTTTCGAAGCAAACATTTCGGCTCTCGCTAAAATTATACAGTTTACAACTATCAAAGGAAGATAAATTCCGAGCGATTCGTCGATAGCGGGGGCATACGCTTTTACAAGCAGCTGAACAATGCTTACAAAGCCCGCGATAATAGTGATATATGCCGGAATTCTGACCTTATCGGGAATTACCTTTCTGAGAAGAGATATAACAAGGTTAGAGCAGATAAGCACTGCTGTTGCCGCTATTCCCATTCCTATACCGTTTTTTGCGGAGGTCGTTACGGCAAGCGTCGGGCAGGTGCCGAGAACAAGCCTTAAAACAGGATTTTCTTTTATAAGACCGTCGGTAAGATACTTAACATTCTTATTCATTTGCCGTGACCTCCTGTGTAAGTTCGTTCATATATTCAAGCGCCTTATTTACCGCGGTTGTTACGGCCCGTGAGCTTCTTGTCGCCCCCGTTACGGCGTTTATCTCACCTTTTGTGTTGTCCGCTCCGTTTTTAACCGCGGTGATATTATCTTTAAGCTTTGAAAACTGCTTTAAAAAATCAGCTCTTTTTACATTTTGTCCGAGCCCCGGGGTTTCGTCGTCTGCGGAAAGTATCTTTATAGCTTTTATTGTTTTTTCCTGGTCTATCGCCGTCATCACGGATATATCGCCGCCGTAACCCTTTGCGGATGTGATGAAAATATAACCTATTTCATTACCGTCTTTAACAGCTTTATAGCAGTCGGCATATCCGTCTTTTACCTGAAACGGGAATTCCACATATTCATCCGCAGGCATAACCTCGCTCATTGAATCGTTTTGTTGTTTTTTGGATAGCTTTTCGATTCTTTTGGAGGTCAAAAGATTCGTTCCGCTTAGCAACAGAGTTACGATAAAACAGATTATCACAAGCGTTAGAGTAGGGTATAAAAGATCATTTTTAAAGCCTTGAGAATTATTTGTTCCGTTACTCATCAGCTTTCACCGCCTTTTTAAAGCCGAAAGGCTTTCTTAAAGTAAATCTGTCAATAAGAGGTGTTATAATATTCATAAGTATTATCGAATATGAAACACCCTCCGGCAGAGATCCGAATTTCCTTATAATAAATGTTATTGCTCCGCAGCCAATGCCGTAAATAATTTTGCCTATAGGACTTTTCGGGCTGGTCGTATAATCCGTGGCCATAAATATTGCGCCTAGCATAAGACCGCCTGTGCAAAGCTGCATTGCAACATTCTGATGAGAAATAAGGCTCAAAACCGCCACAGTTGCAAGAAAACTTAAAGGAATTGCAGGCGAGATGATTTTTCTTACAATAAGATAAATTCCGCCTATGATTAAAAGGAATGTGCAGGTTTCGCCGATACAGCCTCTGTAAAACCCGAAAAAGGCATATTTAAGGCTTACAGCCGCCGAGCTGTCGCTTAAAGGCGTTGCGCTCGTAACAACTTTTGCGGCTTCTCCCACTGAAAAAACAGGATTTGAAAATCTGTTCATCGCAGAGGGGAAAGAAACCATAAGAATAATTCTTGCGGCAATCGCAGGGTTTACAAAATTATGGCCTAACCCTCCGAACATCTGCTTAACTACTATAATAGCCACAACAGAGCCTATTGCCGCCATATAAAGCGGAATTTTGGGCGATAGGTTCATTCCGAGCAAAAGACCTGTCAGCACAGCAGAAAGATCTCCTATCGTGTTAGGCTTTTTAAGAATAAGATTCCATAGAAATTCCGAAGCAACAGCTGCCGCCACGCAAACAAGCAGCACTAAAAGCGCTCTTAAGCCGAATAAGATACATCCGAAGACAGCGGCAGGCAAAAGTGCTATAATAACGTCAGCCATAATGCCCCTTGTTGTTTCGGGATGCTTAATATGAGGAGAAGATGAAACCTTTAAAATTTCTTTCATTTTTTATTCCTCCTTAATTCTGCTTTCGCCGTTCTCATCGATTGGGTGAGAGGTCTTGCGGCAGGGCAGATATATGAGCAGCATCCGCACTCTATGCAATAGCCCACATAAAGCTGATCAAGCATTTCTTTATGATCCGATCTTAAAGCCGCTTCAACCTGCGCCGGATAAAGGCTCATAGGACATACTCCTGCACACCTTTGGCAGTGAATGCAGTTAGTCATTTGTTTTGAAGCTTTAGGCTTCATAACCAGAACGGCGTTTGTCCTTTTTTCTATGACCGCGTTAAGATTTGCGGCCGAAGTTCCCATCATAGGTCCGCCTATTATAACGCTTTCGCCGTCAGGATCGGGATTATCGGAAAAATCAAGCACAGCTTTTACAGATGTGCCTATAGGCACCATTATATTTTTAGGCTTGGTTATCGCTGTTCCGTCAAGAGTTATTCTTTTTGCGGTGAGCGGTTTTCCCGAAGTTATGAATCTGTATAATGTTCCGACAGTCGTAATATTCATAACAAGGCATCCTACATCCGAGGGGAGCATACCCTGTGAAATTTTTCTTCCCGTTGCCGAATATACAAGCAGCTTTTCCGCTCCCTGCGGATAAGTATCCGGCAGCCGCATAACTTTAACCGAATCGTCAGCGTCGCGGTGATCCGCGGCAACAAGCATAAGCTTGTCTATCGTCTTCGGCTTGTTTTTTTCTACGCAGATTATAACCCTCTGTAATTTGAGGATATCTTTGATCAAATAAACGCCCTCGATAATATCATTGAAGTTTTCGAGCGACTCTCTGTAATCCGAAGTAATATAAGGCTCGCATTCAGCGGCATTGATAATAAGAGTGTCAAGGTCCGCAGAATTTGAATCAAGCTTAATATAGGTGGGGAATCCCGCGCCGCCTAAGCCTACGAGTCCGCAGTTAACGGCCGCATTTTTAAGATCTTCGGGGCTTTTTACGGGGAACGGCTTAAGATAGGGATCATATTCCGCTTTCTCGTCCGATTCAATAAATACGCATAAAACCTGTCTTCCGGAAATATCCGTTTCTTTAACATCGCTGACAATTCCCGAACAGCTTGAATAAATAGGAGCGCTGACTTTTGAAACGCTTTTTCCTATAAGCGTTCCGATAAAAACTTTATCTCCTTTTTTAACTGTCGGCTCGCAGGGTGCGCCGATATGCTGAATCATAGGAATACACAATGTTCCTTTAGCAGGCATAAAAACGGTTTCAAAATCTTCTGTATTCTTAAAATGCTCTATCTCGGCCCCGCCGTGAAAGCGCTTTTTAGGCGAAAGAATACTTTCGGAATATTTCATTTTTTTACCTCCAAATAAAAAGTAACATATATATAATACAATAAATTTATTATTTTTACAAGTAATTTAAAATAAAAGCGAATGTGAAAAATTCACATTCGCAAAATCAGATTATTTCCTAAAAAGCTCTGTAAGCCTTGAGGCGGCTTCCTTGGTTTCCTCGCATTCACCGAATGATGATAGCCTGAAATAGCCCTCGCCGCATTTTCCGAAACCCACGCCGGGCGTGCCGATTATCTGCTTTTCTTCCATCAGCTTATCAAAGCATTGCCAGCTTGAAAGATTTTCGGGGCATTTAAACCAGATATATGGGGCGTTTGTTCCTCCGCAGTACCAGATATTTAAGCGGTCGAGAGCGTCTGTTAAAACTTTTGCATTCGAGCGGTAAACATTAAGATTTTCCTGAATTTCTTTCTGCCCCTCTTTTGAAAATACGGCCAGTGCCGCGCACTGCACAACATAGGAAACACCGTTTGATTTTGTGGTCCTGTTCCTTACCCACATTTGATTAAAGCTCATTCCGTTTCTTATTAAAGTTTCGGGAATTATCGTGTATCCGCAGCGGACACCTGTAAATCCCGCAGTTTTTGAAAGAGAACAAATTTCTATCGCGCAGTTTTTACTGCCCTCTATTTCAAAAATGCTGTGGGGAATAGAGCTATCGGTTATAAATGCCTCATAAGCGGCGTCAAAGATTATAATCGCATCGTTTTTTAAAGCGTAATCGACCCAGGCCTTGAGCTTTTTGCGGTCGAAAACAGCTCCTGTCGGATTGTTCGGTGAGCAGATATAAATTATATCCGCTTTTATGCTTTCATCGGGATAAGGGGCAAAATGAGTCGAATCGTCAGCCGGAAGATGAACTATTTTATGGCCCGCTATAATATTTGAGTCTACATAGGCAGGATAAGTCGGCTCTATCACAAGAGCGGTATTGTCTTTGGAAAACATATCAAGAATATTTCCGAGATCGTCGCCAGCACCTGTGGAAATAAATATCTCGCTTTTTTTAAGGGACACATTTCTTTTTTCATAATATCCTTTAATCGCGCTCTTTAATTCATCCCAGCCGCATTCGGGCATATATCCGTGAAAAGTAGATTTTTCCGACTGCTCGTCTACCGCTTTATGCATAGCTTTTATAACCGCGCCGCACAAGGGGAGAGTAACGTCTCCCACTCCTAATCTAAGCAGTTTTTTATCGGGATATTTTTTTGAATATTCTTTAACTTTCTGCTCAATATCGTAAAACAAATAAGAGCCTTTGAGTATATCATAGTTTTCATTCGGTTTCATAGTATCATCTTCTAAGATCTATTTTCCGCTGTCACCGTAGTTAGAAAGAACTCTTGCTGAGGGATCGTCAACATTGCAGCCTTCCCACGATTTGTTCGGCATCCAGAAATCCTTTATCATTTCTGCCTGACCGGGATAATATTTTTCAAATATCTCTCTGTATAAGAGCGATTCTTTTGTAAACGGTGCGGCGTGCGTGTATTTTTTTCTTTTTTCTTCAAATTCCTTATCGGAATAATAGCTGTTTGCGTATTCTTTCATATAGTCAACCATTGAATGGCCGACTGCGTCGGAAAACGCCGCTTTTTCACGGTATAGAATATCGTGGGGCAGATAATCGCCCTCAAAGGCGCGCCTTAAAAGGTATTTGCCCTTGTTATATTTGTTCATTTTCATTTCGGGGTCTATAGCCATAACATATTTTACAAAATCGAGATCCCCGAATGGCACTCTTGCTTCAAGCGAGTTTACCGAAATACAGCGGTCCGCTCTTAATACATCATACATATGAAGCTCTTTTACTCGCTTTACGGATTCTTTCTGGAATTCTTCCGCATTAGGCGCAAAATCCGTGTATTTATATCCGAAAAGCTCATCGGAAATTTCGCCTGTAAGTAAAACTCTTATATCGGTGTTTTTATGTATCCATTTGCATATAAGATACATTCCCATACTTGCTCTTATGGTGGTGATATCAAAGGTGCCGAGAATTTTTATTACCTCGTCAATAGACTTAATGACTTCTTCTTTAGTCATTATGACCTCGGTGTGATCGCTGCCGATATAATCGGCCACTTCTTTTGCGTATTTAAGATCGATAGCGTCGCCGCTCATTCCTACCGCAAAAGTTTTGATTTTTTCTTTTGATTTTTTTGCGGCGATAGAGCAAACAAGCGAAGAATCAAGGCCTCCCGATAATAAAAATCCCACCTTTGCGTCTGAAACAAGCCGCTTTTCCACTCCTGAAATAAGCTTTTCCTTAATGTTTTTGCAGACTGTATCGATATCGTCTTTTATTACTTTTTTGACCTCTGTTATATCGCAGTAGGAAGTGAATTTTCCGTCTTCGAAATAACAGCCGGGCGGGAAAGGCATTATTTTTTTGCAAAGACCTATAAGGTTTTTAGGCTCGCTTGCAAAAATATATGAGCCTTTAGAATCCTTTCCGTAATAAAGCGGTCTTATTCCTATCGGATCGCGGGCGGCAATATATTTTTTCTTCTTGCCGTCAAAAATTATCATAGCGAATTCCGCGTCAAGCATTTTAAACATATCGGTGCCGTATTTCTCATAAAGCGGCAGAATTATCTCGCAGTCGGAATCGCTTTTAAATGTATAAGGATCCGCAAGTTCGGCTCTTAATTTTTCAAATCCGTAAATTTCGCCGTTGCAAACACAGTAGTTTTCGCTTAATTTAAAAGGCTGCATTCCCTCGCTTGTAAGTCCCATAATAGCGAGCCTGTGAAAGCCTATAAGTCCGAAGCCTGTATCTGCAATTCTTGTATCGTCGGGGCCTCTTGAAACTGTGAGATCAAAACCCTTTTTAAAAGCAGAAAAGGAGGCACCCGAATCACAGTAACCCATAATTGAACACATAATAAATCCTCCGAAAATAATTATCAGCATTCAATTGGGCAAGTGCTGTAACTCGCTGTGCCACCAATCTTTGTTCTCATTATTTTCGCTGTAACGGGCGGAACCCGTATCACCTACTGCAATTTTCGGATCAAAGCTCGCCGGGGGTTATTTTAAAGGAATTTATCTTGCATGGCTCTCACCGTCCCATACTCGCTGTAAAGAACTTTCCTTTAAAACCTGTCCCGGCTCAATCGCTTTTAAACTATTTATTCCACATCCTGCAAAGCGTCATAACCCTCTTCGCCGGTCCTTACTTTTACGACATTTTCAACATCGTAAACAAATATCTTGCCGTCGCCTATGTGGCCGGTGTAAAGAACCTTTTTAGCAGTTTCAATAACGCTTCTTACAGGTACTTTGCTAACTACTATATCAAGTTGAATTTTAGGAAGCAGACTTGCTTCCACTTCAACGCCTCTGTAATACTCGGGCTTTCCTTTCTGAATTCCGCAGCCTAAAACGTGCGACATCGTCATACCCGTAATTCCAAGGTCGGTAAGAGCTCTTTTAAGAGCTTCGAATTTTGATTCCTTGCAGATTATCTCAACCTTTGTGAATTTAGGCGAGGATTCATCGAATGAAGGAACTTTTTTAACAGGGATTGCTTCCGCCGCAGGAACATCTCCTGTAACAGCGGTTACTTCGTCGTCTTCTTCGGAAACGGTGTCGGGCAGCATTGCAAATCCCGCATAAGCGGTGAGCAGTCCGTGCTCCGAAACATCAAGACCTGCTATTTCGTCCTCAGAAGAGGCACGCAAACCTATCGTATGCTTGATGATGAGGAAAACGATTGTTATAATAACCGAAACATAAGCTGCCACGGATACAACGCCGAGCGTCTGAACTCCGAGGAAATGGAAACCTCCGCCGTAGAAAACGCCTTTTTCGGTTGAAACACCGGTTGCAAAAAATCCTGTAAGTATCGTTCCCAAAGCACCGCAGACGCAGTGAACGGATATAGCTCCGACAGGGTCGTCGATCTTTGCTACTTTATCAAAGAACTCTACGGACAGCACAATTACGATTCCGAAAACTATTCCCATAATCGCGGCGCCTATAGGATCAACAGCATCACAACCGGCGGTAATTCCTACAAGTCCTGCTAAAGCCGCATTGTATGTCATAGAAACATCGGGTTTTTTATATCTTATCCAGGTGAATATCAGAGTAACACAGCAAGCCACAGCTGCCGCAAGGTTTGTATTGAAGAATACTCTTCCTGCGCTTATCATAAGCTCGTCTGTATCCATTCCGACTGTGGAAGCACCGTTGAACCCGAACCAGCAGAACCAAAGAATGAAAACTCCGAGCGCCGCAAATGTGAGGTTATGCCCTAAAATTGCTCTGGGCTTGCCTTTTTTATCGTATTTACCGATTCTCGGGCCTAATATAGCGGCTCCGATCAGCGCACAGATACCGCCGACCATATGTACCGCCGTGGAGCCGGCAAAATCGTGAAATCCGAGTTTGCTGAGCCATCCTCCGCCCCATATCCAGTGACCTGAAACAGGGTAAATGAAAAGGGAAATAGCCGCTGAATATATGCAGTATGCACTGAATTTGGTTCTTTCCGCCATAGCTCCCGAAACTATCGTTGCGGAAGTTGCGCAGAAAACAGTCTGAAATATCGCGTATGCCCACAGCGGAACTCCCGCGGGTAAAATATGGCTGTAATCCTTAGTAATAAGAGGATCGATCCACCCGAAAAGGGCAGTGCCCGAACCGAACATTATACCGAAGCCTATAAGCCAGAAGCAAGGCGTACCGATACAGAAGTCCATAAGGTTTTTCATAAGGATATTTCCCGTGTTTTTGGCTCTTGTAAATCCTGCCTCGCACATTGAAAAACCTGCCTGCATAAAGAATACCAAAGCCGCGCCCACAAGCACCCAAATGGTATTTACTGCACTGTATGTCATTTATAATTCCTCCTTATTTTACTCCGAAGAGCAATTCGCCGTATGTCGGGAAAGGCCAATATTTTGAAGCGGTGAGAGTTTCCGCCTCGTCGCACGGAACTCTGAGTTTCGCCATTTTATCAAGAATATCATCGCGGATAAATCTTGATTCTTCTCCGACGTCTTCTATATCCTTAAGCTTTAATACCGCGCTTTCAAGATCCGATTCGGCAAAATAAATTTCATCTGTCAACACGGATAATTTCTTGACCGTGTCTTTTTCGTATGAAGAAGCGGAACCGGGAACTGCCGCCTGCTTAAGACTAATCGTTTTAGAAAGCTCTTTGATATAGCTCTCTATTGCAGGCAAAATTTCCTTTTTAGCCATATCTATCATTGTAAGAGCCTCGATATTTACTGTTTTGCAGTAATTTTCAAGGGTTATCTCATACCTTGATTTTATCTCGGCCTCGGTGAATATCTTGTGAGAAATAAGCATATCCACATTCTTTTTATCAAGAATTTTAGGAATTGCGTCAGGCGTGGTGCGTAAGTTTAAAAGGCCGCGCTTTTCGGTTGCTTCCTTGATCCATGAATCGTCGTAACCGTTGCCGTTAAAGATAATGCGCTTATGATCTTTAATAGTTTTCTTTATCATATCGTGAAGTGTGGTTTCAAAATCATCTGCGCCCTCTAATCTGTCGGCGTAGATCTTTAATGACTCTGCCACTGCGGCATTGAGCATAATATTTGTGCAGGCAATGCTGTTTGAAGAGCCGAGCATACGGAATTCGAACTTATTTCCCGTAAACGCGAAAGGTGAGGTGCGGTTGCGGTCGGTATTATCTCTTGTAAATTTCGGAAGAGTGTGAACGCCTAACTTCATCACGGTCTTTTCCGCTCCCGCGTAAGGTTTGTCGTTTTCAATAGCGTCAAGCACAGCTGAAAGCTCATCGCCCAAAAACATAGAAACAACTGCCGGAGGAGCCTCGTTTGCACCGAGTCTGTGATCGTTTCCCGCAGTGGCAACAGCAAGTCTTAAAAGATCCTGATAATCGTCTACTGCTTTAATAACGGCGCAAAGGAAAAGTAAAAACTGTGCGTTTTCATAAGGAGTTTCGCCGGGAGTAAGAAGGTTTACGCCCGTGTCGGTCGCCATAGACCAGTTGTTGTGCTTGCCCGAGCCGTTCACTCCCGCAAAAGGTTTTTCGTGCAGCAGGCAAACAAGTCCGTGCTTTGCCGCAACCTTTTGCATAATTTCCATTGTAAGTTGGTTGTGATCGGTCGCGATGTTAGTTGTCGCATATATAGGAGCAAGCTCGTGCTGTGCGGGAGCAACCTCGTTATGCTCGGTCTTTGCAAGAATTCCGAGCTTCCACAGTTCTTCGTTAAGCTCTGCCATAAATGCCGCTACTCTGGGCTTTATTACTCCGAAGTAATGATCGTCAAGCTCCTGTCCTTTAGGAGGCTTTGCTCCGAAAAGCGTTCTTGAGCAAAACTGCAGGTCTTTTCTCTTTTCGTACATTTCTTTAGTAATAAGGAAATATTCCTGTTCGGGACCTACAGATGTTTTTACGCATTTAACATCTTCATTTCCGAAAAGTTTTAAAATTCTAAGCGCCTGCTTATTAAGTGCCTGCATAGAGCGCAACAGAGGAGTTTTTTTATCGAGCGCCTCGCCGCCGTATGAACAAAATGCGGTAGGAATGCAAAGCGTTTTATCTTTAATAAAGGCATAAGAAGTAGGATCCCAGGCGGTATATCCTCTTGCCTCAAATGTGGCGCGAAGTCCGCCGGATGGGAAAGAAGAAGCGTCAGGCTCGCCCTTTATAAGCTCTTTGCCTGAAAACTCCATTATAACTCCGCCGTCGGGCGAGGGGGTTATAAAGCTGTCGTGCTTTTCAGCGGTAATTCCGGTAAGCGGCTGGAACCAATGCGTGAAATGTGTGGCTCCGTGTTCGACCGCCCAGTCCTTCATAGCTTCCGCAACTGCGTTTGCTACATCATTTTTAAGGCTTGCGCCCTCATCTATAGTTTTTTTGAGCGAATCGTAAATATCCTTGGGTAATTTGGATTTCATCACACGATCGTCAAATACAAGACTTCCAAAGTATTCCGGTACTGTTTTCATAACTGACAACTCCTTTATAAATAAAAAAGGGCGGCGCTCCCTTTCCTTTTGATCGGAAAGGGGACGCCGTTGCCCCAAAATTACATATTAAATAAATAAAAGACGCCGTTAAGAGATTTTTATCCTCTTAAGACGCCTTTGTCTTCTATGCGTGATATTATAGCGCTTAAAAAATCACTTGTCAATGGTTTTTTAAAAAAATTAATTTTTTTATCATTTTAGATGATTTTCCTTAAAAAATTAAAGTGATATAACAAAATCCGATAAAAATTTTAGCCTGTATTGACAAAATTGTCTTATAGTGTTATAATGTGTAAAAATTAATTTTGAACAAAGGTGTTCATATTATAAGGATATTCCTTAATAATATGAGCGCTTTTTTATTTTGAGAGGAGTTTTTGCCTTATGAAAATAGAGGGAGAAGTTCGTATTCCGTCGGGGTGCGCTATTTCCGCTATTATTTCTAAAGAGGGAGAAAGATTCAGCGGAGAAACTATTATTAAAAGTATGATCCCTATGCACGATAGGTCGAACGGACTCGGCGGCGGCTTTGCCGCTTATGGAATTTATCCCGAATATAAAGAGCTTTATGCTCTTCATATTTTTTATAATGATAATGAGGACAGGGTAAACTGCGAAAGGCTTTTAAAGGATAGATTTGAAATAGTGAAAGCGGAAAATATTCCGATAAAGAAAATACCCGAGATAACCGATGTTCCGCTTATTTGGCGGTATTTTGTCGCTCCGCTGTCAAGTATTTTATCAAGATTGCAGCTTGATGAAAAAGAATATGTTGCAAGAACGGTTATGGATATTAACATAAAATATAACGGTGCTTATGTTTTCTCCAGCGGCAAAAATATGGGTGCTTTCAAGGCTGTGGGCTTTCCTGAAGATGTCGGAAGATTTTACAGACTTGATGAATACGAGGGTTATTCCTGGACAGCTCACGGAAGATACCCCACAAACACTCCGGGCTGGTGGGGAGGAGCGCACCCGTTTTCACTTCTTGATTATTCGGTTGTGCATAACGGCGAAATTTCTTCTTATGACGCCAACCGCAGGTTTATAGAAATGTTTGGCTATAAATGCACTCTTCAGACCGATACCGAAGTAATAGCCTATATAGCAGACTACCTTTTAAGAAAAAAGGGGCTTACTTTAGAAGAAACCGCCGCCGTTATCGCGGCGCCGTTTTGGAGCACCATTGAAAAAATGGACGATGAGAAAAAAGAAACCTACCTTTATTTAAGAAAAATGTTTCCGAGTCTTCTTATCACAGGGCCTTTTTCAATTATTTTGGGCTTTTCGGGCGGAATAATGGCACTTAACGACAGGCTTAAATTAAGATCGATGGTTACGGCCGAAAAAGGCGATAAGGTGTTTGTCGCAAGCGAAGAGGCGGCAATAAGGGTCATGGAGCCGGAGGCTGAAAATATTTATGCGCCGTCGGGCGGAGAGCCTGTTATAATAAAGGTCAGGGAGGGAAAATTCTGATGGCTGAAGATTATATTTTTCCGGATTTTGAGGTAGTAAGAAATAAAGAAAGGTGCACTCTCTGCGGAATTTGCGTTAAGCAGTGCTCAATGGGAGTTCATTTTTTCGATGAAAAAACAAAAGCTCTTAAAAGCGATGAAACAAAGTGTGTGGACTGCCAAAGGTGCGTATGTATGTGTCCTGAACACGCGCTTAAAATAGTCAAGACCGACTGTGCTTTCAAAGAAAATGCGAATTGGAACAGCAGTACGGTAAAAGAAATATATAAACAAGCTCAAAGCGGCGGAGTATTATTATCATCAATGGGAAACCCGAATGAACTGCCGGTATACTTTGACAGAATTCTTATAAATGCTTCTCAGGTTACAAATCCTCCTATCGATCCGCTTAGAGAGCCTATGGAAACAAAAGTTTTTTTAGGCAAAAAATCAAGCGGGATAAAAAGAGATGAAAATGGGAAAATAATAACGAAAATGCCCCCTCAGCTTGAGCTTTCGCTGCCGGTTCTTTTTTCCGCTATGAGTTACGGCTCAATTAGCTATAATGCGCACGAAAGTTTAGCTAAAGCCTCCGAGGCCTTAGGAATTCTTTATAACACCGGCGAGGGCGGACTTCATAAGGATTTTTATAAATATAAGGATAATACTATCGTGCAGGTGGCATCGGGCAGATTCGGAGTTTATGAAACCTATCTTAATGCCGGAGCCGCAATAGAAATAAAAATGGGTCAGGGGGCAAAGCCCGGAATAGGCGGCCACTTGCCGGGATCGAAAATAACAAGCGACGTTTCAAAAACAAGAATGATTCCTGAGGGATCGGATGCCATTTCTCCGGCTCCTCACCACGATATCTATTCTATCGAGGATTTAAGACAGCTTGTTTTTTCGCTTAAAGAAGCCACAGAATATAAAAAGCCTATTATAGTAAAGGTTGCGGCTGTGCATAATATTGCAGCCATTGCTAGCGGAATCGCAAGAAGCGGAGCGGATATCATAGCGATAGACGGTATCAGAGGAGGAACGGGCGCCGCTCCTACAAGAATTCGCGATAATGTGGGAATTCCTATAGAACTTGCTATCGCCGCAGTTGATACAAGACTGCGCGATGAGGGGATAAGGGATAATGTTTCGCTGATTGCGGGAGGAAGTATAAGAAGCTCGGCGGATGTTATAAAAGCGATAGCTCTCGGAGCTGACGCCTGCTATATTGCCACTGCCGCGCTCATAGCTATGGGCTGCCACCTTTGCAGAAACTGCCAGTCGGGAAAATGCAACTGGGGAATTGCAACTCAAAATCCCGAACTTGTTAAAAGGCTCGATTCCGAAAAGAGCTGCAAAAAGCTTATTAATGTGATTTCGGCGTGGCAGTATGAAATAAAGGAAATGCTCGGCGGAATGGGAATAAATTCTATAGAAGCCTTAAGAGGAAACCGATTGATGTTAAGAGGAATAAATATGACTCAAAAGGAACTTGATATCCTCGGAATATCTCACGCAGGAGAATAAAAGCAGGTGAAAAAATGAAGATAAGTGCAGAAAATAAGAATTTTTCGGAGCTTAATAAAGCTATCAGAAATGAAAAAGATATAGAAATAGAAAACTGCTTGGGGCAAAGATTTTTATGCGCGGGAATGAAAGACGGAAACGTAACGCTCAAAGGAATTCCCGGGAATGCTTTGGGAGCTTATTTAACAGGCGGCAAAATAAAGGTTTTCGGAAACGCACAGGACGCTGTGGGAGATACTATGAACGACGGCAAGATAATTATTTACGGCAATGCGGGCGACGCTGTAGGTTACGCAATGCGCGGAGGAGAAATTTTTATAAAAGGTAATGCCGGCTACCGTGCGGGAATACATATGAAAGCTTACGAGGAAAAACAGCCTGTTATAATGATAGGCGGAAAAGCAGGCAGCTTTCTCGGAGAGTACCAGGCGGGAGGACTGATTATAGTTTTGGGTCTGACAAACGGCAGCAAGCCGACTGTCGGCAATTTCCCCTGCACGGGAATGCACGGCGGAAAAATGATTATCAGAGGAAATATCGATAATATTGAGTTTCCTAAGCAGACGACCGTTAAAAAAGCAGATAAGAAAGATATGGATGATATTCTTCCTGTTTTAGAAAGATTTTGTTCGATTTTCGGGTACGATTTTGAAGAAGTTATCTCGGAGGATTTTTATGTTATAACACCCGACACTAAAAACCCTTATAAACAGCTTTATGTCGCCAATTGACAGTTGACAACGGAATATAAAGAAGGTAAAATTAAAGCAGTGTGTTTTATACACTGCTTTAAATATTTTCAACGGTGGTGCTTTGAATGCTTAAAATTAACGGACTTTCTAAAAGTTATGGCGATAAAAAAGTCTTAAAAGACCTTACACTTCACATTTTACCCGGCGAGATCTACGGTTTTATCGGACATAACGGTGCCGGAAAAACCACAACTTTAAAATCTGTTGCGGGAATTCTTGATTTTGACAGCGGCGAGATTTTGATCGACGGTATTTCCGTAAAAGAAGATCCGCTCGAATGCAAAAAAAGGATCGCCTATATCCCTGATAACCCCGATCTTTATGATTATATGACGGGTATGAAATACCTTAATTTTATAGCGGATATTTTCGGAGTTTCAACTGATGAAAGAAAAGAAAAAATTGAAAAATATGCCGCTGTTTTTGAGCTTACGGCCGATCTTTCTTCACCTATATCCTCATATTCTCACGGAATGAAGCAAAAGCTTGCCGTGATATCCGCCTGGATACACAGCCCGAAGCTTATTATAATGGATGAGCCTTTTGTAGGACTTGATCCTAAAGCTTCGCACCAGCTTAAAACTATGATGAGAGAATTCTGCGATAACGGCGGAGCGATATTCTTCTCCACCCATGTTCTTGAAGTTGCCGAAAAGCTTTGCGATAAAGTCGCAATAATCAAAGAGGGCAGCCTTATAAAATCGGGAACTATGGAAGAGGTCAAGGGCGATTTAAGTCTTGAAAGCGTATTCTTAGAGCTGGAGGGATAATTAATGCTTAAAATTCTTCTTAAAAAACAGCTTTATGAACTAAATCAATCCTTTTTTTATGACAGAAAAAAGGGTAAAGCAAGATCAAAGGGCGCAAGTATAGCGTTTATCGCTCTTTTTGCGCTGCTTGTTTTGGTCGTTCTCGGAGGAATGTTTATAGGAGTATCATTCCTGCTCGGAAGTGCTTTGATTCCGGCAAAACTCGGCTGGATGTATTACAGCCTGCTTATCGGAGTGGCGGTGCTGCTCGGAATTTTCGGCAGTGTTTTTAATACTTTTCAGAGTCTTTACTGCGCTAAGGATAATGATCTTTTGCTTTCCTTACCGATAGATATAAAATATGTTATTATCTCAAGACTTCTCGGCGTTTATTTAATGGGATTTCTTTATTCGGGCATAGTTATAATCCCTGCGGGATTAGTGTATATGTTCATAGGCGGATTTTCGCTTAAATCCCTTTTCGGCGCTGTAAGCATTACGGTTTGCGTATCCGTTTTCGTGTTTATTCTTTCCTGCGCTTTAGGCTATCTTGTAGCTAAAATAACTAAAAAATTAAAGAATAAATCGCTTATCACGGTTTTGTCGTCGCTTATCTTTATAGGAGTTTATTATTTCTGCTATTTTAAAGCAAGCTCCGTTATAACCAAAATTCTTGAAAACGCCGTAACGATAGGCAATAATCTGAAAAATAATTTCTATTTTGTTTACTTTATAGGAAAAGCCGCCGAGGGTGATATAATTCAGGCTTTGATAATGATTTTAGTAATCGCTCTTGCGCTTGTTCTTACATATTTAGTTATAAAAAAGAGCTTTTTAAAGCTTGCTTTTTCAACGGCGAATGTTAAAAGGTCGGGCAAAAAAGAAAAAGTATCGGCAAAAGTTTCGGTCAAAAAAGCTCTTTTCAAAAAAGAATTCACAAGATTTATGTCAAGCCCTGCTTATATGCTTAATTGCTCAATGGCATCTCTCTTCCTTATTCTCGGAGGAGCGGCACTCCTTATTAAAGGCAAAGCTGTATTGACTGCTTTAGACGGGTTAGACGAATTTATAGGTGCAAAAACCATATATTTTTCTATAGTGGCGATAATCTGCCTGATAGCCTCTATGAATAATATCACCGCACCCTCTGTTTCTTTGGAGGGCAAAAATATTTGGATATTAAGATCGCTTCCGATAAATGAAACGGATATATTAAATGCGAAATTAAAGCTCCATATAGCCCTTACTTCCGTACCGCTCATATTTTTCGGCACCAGTGCAATAATCGTGTTTAAACCCGATGCTTTAAGCGCGGTTTATATTCTTGCCGTTCCGCAGGTATTTATGCTGCTTTCGGCGGTTTTCGGTCTTTATCTTAACTGTATGAAACCTAATCTCGATTGGGTGAATGAAACGGTAGCCGTAAAGCAGAGTATGTGCGTTATGTTCACAATGCTCGGCGGCTGGGCTTACGATATAGCAGTGTTCCTGCCTTATTTCTTTATAAGAAAATCTGTTTCGGCGCCTGTTTATCTCGGCATTGTTACTATATTAACGGCGGCTTTGAGCCTCATTTGCTATAAAGGCTTAAAAACCGCAGGTGTTAGAAAATTCAAGGCGCTTTAATATGATTCTTATTGCTTTTAAAAATTGCGAGGATAACGCAATTTCCCGCCACAACACGGGATTATCTTTAAGAAATGCTTTATTAAAGTCGGTTTTCGGAAAGGATATGGAAAATAAAATTTACTTTTCTGAAAAAAACCGACCCGAGATCGATTTTAAATCCGCGGATATTTCGGTTTCGCATTCAAAACATATCTCCGCCGCAGCACTAAGCTTTGATTTTAAGCCCGATTCTGTGCCTGATATAAAAAATCTGATAAAACTTGATGTCACCTGCGATAGGATAGGGCTTGATATCGAGGAGGTTTTGGGAAACGAAAAAAGCCTTAAAAAAATATCCGAAAAATATTTTTTTAAAGAGGAAAACGATTTTCTTCTTTCTTTGCCCGATAAGGATTTTTTAAATGAATTTATTAGGATATGGACTGTTAAGGAAAGTGTTTGCAAAGCGAGCGGAAAGGGAATAAGCGAGCTTAAAAGCATAAATTCCTTTAAAAAAGAAATAAGTGAAAATGTTACTTCTTATCCTTTATATTTTAATGATGAAAAATATTATTTAAGTATTTTCAGGAGTAAAAAATGAAAGAACTGTATAATAATGTTCCTTTTTATAATGAGGAATTTTCTAAAGAACCCGTGCTTTATTCGGGGCTTGAGCCAATGATAAAAAATTATCCTTATATTTCCGAATTCCCTGTTAAAAATCCTAAAGGCGCCGTGGTGATATTCCCCGGAGGCGGATATTTTGCCAGGGGCGACGCGGCGGCTTTCAGGGTCGCAAAAAAGTTTAATTCTTTAAATTATTTTGCATTTGTCGCTCTCTATAGAGTGGGAAACAGGGAAAACCCCGAGCAGGGTTACAGAGGAAACGCTATTTTTGCAGACGGTATAAGAGCCGTTCAGTATGCAAGATATAAAGCTAAAGAGTACGGATATAAATCGGATAAAATCGCCGTGTGCGGATTTTCGGCAGGCGGGCATTTAGCTATGTCGCTTTCTTTGTTTGACAGACCCGGATTTTGCGCCGATGATGAAATAGGCAGGCTTTCTTCTCTTCCCGACGCCTGCGTTCTTTGCTACCCTGTTACAACTCTTCTTTCGGGCACTTTCGGAAATATGCCCGAGATCCTTGATTTTGATGATGAAAAAAGAAATGAATTCACAGGCATAAATTCCGCAAACAAATCCACTCCTCCCACTTTTATATGGTTCGGCGAAGAGGATAGTGCAGTCATACCTGAAAAAAACAGTATTCCTTATTATAATAAGCTTAAAAATATAGGAGTTTTCTGCGAAATGGAAAGCTTTAAAGAGGTAGGCCACGGCGTGGGGCTTGCAGAGGGTACTAATGCCGAAATATGGTCTGAGCGTGCAGTTGAATTTCTCAATAAGGTATTTTAATAAAAAGATTCCCAAAGCAGCATTAAGCTTTGGGAATCTCGCTTTTTAGAGGTTAATTAAGATTATCTGTGTAGTTTTCAAATTGCTCATCAAGAGATAAATTGCTGTCGGAATCATATAAATTAGACTGAAAATAACCCTTGAGTGCGGCTCTGTTATAAAAATAATAAGCATTTTCACAGGTTATATCGATAAATTCCGATTCGGATAATCCGTTTTCTTTTATAGCTTTGGAAAGAAAATCATAATAATTTTGTGAAGAATCGGATTTAAGATTTTTGAAGTCTTTTTTCACTGCTTTTTTGGCAGCGGATTTAGAAATCAGGATTTTTTTATCTTTGCAATCGGAGCAGATTTTAAGATCTGTTTCAATATCTTTTTTTGCATCCTTCTCATTTTCGGAAAGAATAGGTGCTTTTTTTCGGATTCTTCTGCAAAAGCATAGTTGAAAAAATCTTTTTGAGCAGCATTTGTAACCTTGTTGTAATGCTCATGTACGGTAAGGAAGCAAGCAACCGAAAACAAGAGATAGACCGCCAGCACTACACTATTCCGAACCAAAGACCAAAAGATAAGCATTGTGGGAAAATCTAAACTTTTGGATTTTCCTACAATGCCAACTACGGCGGAATCCCTCCCACTCCTTATATCTTTCTGTATACATTGAATTTGTATTTAGTAAAATGCAGACAACACCACGGATCGGCTTTTGGTTGGACAATTCCAACCAAACACCACAGCAGACAGCAGAAAACATTCTGAACGCTAGGAAGCCGGTATGATTGTTACATATAAGGGGAAGAAAAATTTCTTTTAGGTACTTGCTTTCCTAAAACTGATGTGATACAATGATTTAATCCAGAAAAGGAGTAAAAAATATGCGGCAAGGTATTCTTAAATAAAACTATAATCAAATAGTGGGAACAAAGGATTATGATAGCTCCTTTTGTAGGGGCTTAGTTTTTTGTACCCAATTTAAGAATACTTTTGCCTTATCAATTTTGACATATCCCCAAAAACAGCAATCACAAACAGGTGTATGCTGTATATGTGTATGTCCGCAACTTATAATCCCCAGTGGTAAAAGTATTTTACTGCTGGGGATTTTTATGCCCTTTGGGGCTGTAAAGGGAGGACAATCACATGAAAATAATCAATATTGGAATTCTTGCCCATGTAGACGCTGGAAAGACGACCTTGACGGAGAGCCTGCTATATGCCAGCGGAGCCATTTCAGAACCGGGGAGCG
>ERZ779922.107-NODE-107-length-71788-cov-11.638869_pt1 | contig 71788 bp, 65 predicted proteins | sample MGYA00511544_ERZ779922 | MGnify/ENA primary metagenome ERZ779922 (study PRJEB29588, sample SAMEA2154516) | human gut metagenome | biome: human gut; feature: human-associated habitat; material: faeces | place: Denmark | collected 2008/2010 ... | reverse complement strand
CGCCTGCCAATATGTAGATATAGTCGAAAATATTGCAAGAGAAAGAGCCAAAAAGCTCTTTGGAGCGGAGCATGCGAATGTTCAGCCTCATTCGGGAGCAAATGCAAACCTTGCTGTTTTCTTTGCGCTTTTAAATCCCGGAGATACCATTATGGGAATGAACTTATCGCAGGGAGGCCACTTATCTCACGGCTCGCCTGTTAATATTTCGGGTAAATACTTTAATATAGTGCCTTACGGCGTGAATAAAGAAACCGAAACCATTGATTATGATGAAATGGAAAAAATTGCGCTTGATTGCAAGCCGAAAATGATAATAGCCGGAGCAAGCGCATATTCCAGAATTATTGATTTTAAGCGCTGCAGGGAAATAGCGGATAAAGTGGGAGCATATTTAATGGTGGATATGGCTCATATTGCGGGGCTTGTTGCGGCAGGTCTTCATCCATCGCCCGTTCCCTTTGCCGATGTTGTTACCACTACCACTCATAAGACCTTAAGAGGCCCGAGAGGCGGAATGATACTTTGTAAAGAAAAATACGCAAAATTGATTGATAAGGCGGTTTTCCCCGGCACTCAGGGCGGACCTCTTATGCATATTATCGCCGCAAAAGCGGTAGCTTTAGGCGAGGCGCTTACCGATGAATTCAAGGAATATCAAAAGCAGATAGTGAAAAACGCGGCAAAGCTTAGCTCAAGTCTTAAAGACCGCGGGATAAAGATAGTATCAAACGGAACTGACAATCACCTCATGCTCCTTGACCTTTCAAACACCGGTCTTACCGGAAAAGAACTTGAAGCTTATCTTGACGAGGTGCATATAACCGCCAATAAAAACACCATTCCGAATGAAACTCTAAGTCCTTTTGTAACGAGCGGACTGAGGATTGGAACTCCCGCCGTGACTTCGAGAGGGTTTAAAGAGCCGGAAATGAAGCTTATCGCAGGCTTTATAGCCGATATAATTGAAGATTATAATAAAAACAAGGAAAAAGTAGCAAGCGGCGTAAAAGAGCTTTGCGAGAAATTCCCGATATATTAAAAATACAGGCTGTAAGAAAACATTGATTTTCTTACAGCCTGATTTTATGCCCCTAAGCGATTATGTCGAGGGCATCTTATTTAGGCATTATTTCATTAGGAGAAATCACATTGCCGTCTCTGTAAACCTCTAAATGAAGATGTGAGGGATCTTCGCACTCGGAGGGGATTTCGCCGAGAGTGCCTAAAGTATCTCCCGCATTTACGGCGTCATTTTGAGATACGTTTATAACTGCAAGTCCGCAGTATTTTACGGTTATTCCGCTGTGATCGACAGTCACTGTTTTTCCCGTGGTAAGGGAGTTTTCAACTGAGATTACCTTGCCCTGGCTTACGGCTTTTACCTTTGTGCCGGCTTTAGCCGCAATATCCACGCCCGTATGAATTCTCATATCATTGAATGTTTTTGAAAACTGCAGATTAGTGTCGCTGTAACCTTTAATTACCGCCCCTTCGACAGCATTTACAAATGTCGGAGCTTTTGTTTCGGTTTTAGTGGGGGTTTTTGCAGTGCTTGATGTTGCAGGAGCAGGCTCTGAATATGGCTCGCTTGTAACTTTATTTTCCGTTTGAGAGGAAACCTTTGAAGTATCCTTATCATTATATGACTGGCTGTTTATAATTGATGAATTTTTATTTTCCTTAACTTTAGCCTTATTATTGACGGATAATCTTATTATCACTGCTAAGAATGCTATGCAGCAAAAAATCACGCCGTAAACATTCTTTTTTATTTTTTTTGAATTATCAGATGAATAATCGCTGTATTTCATATTGATTTCTCCTTGTTTTTCGTTGTCAAAGCTATTATGCGCAAAATTATTAATATATATTCTCTAAAAAATTAAAATTGCGTTCATAGAAAGTACAAATTTATGGTTTATTATATAGTTGTACCAAAAAGGGAGCCGCACCCTTAAGGTATAATTCCTAAAATTAGGAATTCTCTCCTCAAACCCCTTAAAAGCAAAAGAGAGCCGCGAATTTTAAGCGACTCTCTTTTGCTTTTTAAAAAAATAATCAAATCCGATTGACAGGATTTTTTTGGTGTGATATAATTAATCAGCAGATGGGCAACGGCGTTCATTCGGCAGAAGGGATTATTGCCCTTTTCCGATGAGCGCTTTATTTTTTTAAGGCAGGTAGAGAATATGAATTATACCTCTGAAGAAATTTTACAGTATGTAGAAGAAAAGGACGTTAAGTTTATAAGGCTTGCGTTTTGCGATGTTTTCGGTTTGCAAAAAAACATTTCTATAATGCCGGGCGAGCTTAAAAAAGCTTTAAGCTCGGGAATTGCTATTGACGGCTCGGCTGTCAGAGGTTTTTCGACCTGCGTTCATTCCGATTTGTTTTTGCATCCCGATTGCGGCACTTTGAGCGTTTTGCCGTGGCGCCCCGAACACGGAAGAGTGGTAAGAATGTTCTGTTCTGTCACTTATTCCGACGGCACACCTTTCGAAGGCGATTTAAGGCATATGCTTAAAAAAGCCGTAAAAGACGCGGAGGATAAAGGCGAAAATTATTATTTCGGCGCGGAAATGGAGTTTTATTTATTTAAGCTCGATGAAAACGGCGAAAAAACTCTTATACCTTATGATAACGCGGGATATATGGATATTGCTCCAGAAGATAAGGGCGAAAATGTGCGCAGAGAAATATGCTTAACTCTCGAGCAAATGGGAATTATTCCCGAAAGCTCGCATCACGAAGAGGGTCCGGGACAAAACGAAATAGATTTCAGATATTCCGATCCTGTTACTGCAGCGGATAATGCGATAACATTCAAATCGGTTGTAAACACCGTGGCGGCGAGAAACGGGCTCTGGGCTTCATTTTCTCCGAGACCGCTTAAAAACTGCCCCGGAAACGGAATGCATATAAATATTTCTGCAAAATCGAAAAAAAGAAATGATGTTCTTTCTAATGTTATAGAGGGAATATTAAAAAGATCTAAAGAAATTACAGCTTTTCTTAATGTCTGCGAGGAGTCGTATTTAAGGCTCGGCAGAGATAAGGCTCCGAAATTTATTTCCTGGTCTAATGAAAACAGATCTCAGCTTATAAGAGTTCCTGCAGCCGAGGGAGAATTCAAAAGGGCAGAATTAAGATCGCCCGATCCTTTATGCAATCCTTATCTTGCTTTTTATCTTATAATGAAAGCGGCAGGCGAGGGAATAGAAGAAAATTATAAGTTAAGAGATCCGAAAGATGAGAATATGTTTGCTTTGACCGAGGATGAATTAATTGATACCGAGTCTTTACCGGAAAGTCTTGAAGAAGCAAAATCGGTGGCAAAACAAAGCGATTTTATTCGGGAAAATCTTCACGAATCGGTGATCGGAGAATATATTTCTTAAAATCGGGAGGAAAAAGGCTTGCAGCTTGAAGAAAGAATATACGATCTTCTTTTGGTATCGGCTTCCGAAAAATTCAATATGTCTGTTATGCCTATCTTGCCGGAGTCAAGATTTAATACGGTTATTTTATCCGATATCGCTTCTGCAAGGCGCAGAGTTTTGCAGAAGCGCCCCGATATTGTGATAATTAACGCGCCTTTGCCCGATGATTTCGGAACAAGATTTGCTCTTGATCTTTGCAGCTGCTCTACGACGGGTGTATTACTTATAGTAAAATCCGAATTTCTGCCTGATATTTCGGCGCAGGTTTCGAGATTCGGAGTTTTAACTCTTCAAAAGCCGACAACGGCGGGAATGATTACTTCTTCTTTGCAGCTTCTCTGCGGAACCTGCGAGCGGCTTAAAAGAATGGAAGAAAAAACCGTTTCCGTAGAAGAGGAAATGAAAGAGATAAGGCTTGTAAACAGGGCAAAATGGCTGCTTATCGATCAGCTTAAAATGACTGAGAACGAAGCCCATAAGTTTATTGAAAAGCAGGCAATGGACAGATGCGTTACCAAAAAGAAAATTGCTGAAAATATAATATTAACATATAAATAAGAGGAGTACTTAAAATGACAAAATATATTTTTGTTACCGGCGGAGTTGTATCAGGTCTTGGAAAAGGGATAACTGCCGCTTCACTCGGCAGACTTTTAAAAGCGAGAGGTCTTAAGGTTGCGGCGCAGAAGCTTGATCCGTATATCAATGTCGATCCGGGAACGATGAGTCCCTATCAGCACGGCGAAGTTTATGTTACGGAAGACGGCGCTGAAACAGACCTTGATCTCGGCCACTATGAAAGATTTATAGATGAAAATCTTAATAAATTCTCAAATCTTACAACAGGTAAGGTCTACTGGAATGTGCTTAATAAAGAACGCAGGGGAGAATATTTAGGTTCCACGGTGCAGGTAATTCCTCATATCACAAATGAAATAAAGGATTTTGTTTACAGAGTAGGTAAGCAGACAGACGCAGATGTGGTTATCACCGAAATAGGCGGTACGATCGGCGATATAGAGTCACAGCCGTTTCTTGAGGCGGTAAGACAAATTTCTTTGGAAGTCGGAAAAGAAAACAGCTTGTTTATACACGTTACTCTTGTTCCTTTTCTAAGCGGATCGGACGAGCATAAATCCAAGCCTACACAGCATTCTGTAAAAGAATTGCAGGGAATGGGAATAAGGCCTGATATTATTGTTTTGCGGTGCGATGAGCCTTTGGAAGAATCTATCTTCAAAAAGATATCAATGTTTTGCAATGTTAAACCAGACTGCGTTATAGAAAATCTTACTATTCCTTGCCTTTATGAGGCTCCTCTTATGCTTGAAAAAGAAAATTTCTCATCGGTCGTTTTAAGAGAACTCGGAATTGAAGCAAAATCCCCCAATCTTACCGAATGGACCGAAATGGTAAAGAAAATAAAGGCGGCAAAAAAAGAAGTAAATATCGGGCTTATCGGAAAATACGTTCAGCTGCACGACGCTTATCTTTCCGTTGCCGAGGCATTAAGGCACGCGGGATATTCTCTCGATACAAAGGTAAAGATAAACTGGATAGATTCCGAAACTCTTACAAACGATACTTACTGCGACCTTTTAGCTCATCTTGACGGAATAATCGTTCCGGGCGGTTTCGGCGGAAGAGGAATAGAGGGAATGATCTTAGCCGCAAAATATGCGAGAGAAAATAAAATTCCTTATTTCGGAATTTGCCTCGGAATGCAGATAGCGGTTATAGAATATGCAAGAAATGTAGCTTTAATCACTGACGCTGATTCGGGCGAATTTGATGAGATATGCAAAAATAAAGTTATTGATTTTATGCCCGGACAGAGCGACAGCGTGGATAAGGGCGGCACTTTAAGGCTTGGTGCATATCCGTGTGTTATCAAAGAAAACACCACGATGTTTAAATGCTATAAATCAAAGGAAATTTCCGAAAGACACCGCCACCGCTATGAATTCAATAACGATTACAGAACTGTTCTTGAAGACGCGGGACTTACTTTATCCGGTCTTTCGCCCGACGGCAGACTTGTGGAAACTGTCGAGCTTTCGGACAGGGATTTCTATGTGGGAGTTCAGTTCCACCCTGAATTCAAATCAAGACCGAATATTGCGCACCCATTATTTAAAGGCTTTATAGAGGCCGCTATGAAAAAGAATTAAAAAGCAGTAATAAAAAACCGCGTACCTTTTTAAAGGTACGCGGTTTTAATATTTTAGAATATATTATTTTGTGCCGAAAATTCTGTCGCCTGCGTCGCCGAGGCCGGGAACGATATAGCAGTGATCATTAAGATGATCATCAAGTCCCGCGCAGTAAACAGGAACATCGGGGTGAGCCTCTGTGAAAGCCTTGATTCCCTCGGGAGCGGCAATAATGCACATAAATTTAATTCTCTTCGGAGAATACTCTTTTATTTTAGAAACAGCGTCAATAGCGCTTCCGCCGGTTGCGAGCATAGGATCCAAAACGAAAACATCTCTTTCATTAAGATCGGCGGGTAATTTGCAATAGTAATCTACCGGAGTGTGTGTAACAGGATCGCGGTACATTCCTATATGGCCTACTCTTGCGGCAGGGATAAGGCTTAAAACGCCGTCAACCATTCCGAGGCCGGCTCTTAAAATAGGCACAAAAGCCATTTTTCTGCCTGCGAGAATTTTTGTTTTGGCGGTTGCGACAGGTGTTTTTGTTTCTACGTCTTTAAGCGGAAGATCTCTTGTGGATTCATAGCACATCAGCATTGCTATCTCGCTGATAAGCTCTCTGAATTGCTTAGAGCCTGTTTTTTCATCACGCAATATGCTCAGCTTGTGCTGTATAAGCGGGTGATCCATAATAAATACATTCTTGTCCATTTTTTTATCCTCCGAAATTTTTTATTTAAAAGCGATGCGAAAAGCGTCGTTTTTTTATTTTTCAAGCGCCGATATCTTATCGAGCCTGTTTTGGTGGCGGCCGCCCTCGTACTGCGTATCTGTGAAGATATCAACAAGTTCCAAAGCTGTGCCTATTCCTATAACTCTTCCGCCTAAGCAAAGCACGTTTGCGTCGTTATGTAAACGCGTGTATTTTGCGGAAAAATGGTCGCTCAGCGCAGCCGCGCGGATACCTTTTATTTTGTTTGCCGCAATAGACATACCTATGCCCGTTCCGCAGACTAAAATTCCGCGGTCATATCCGTTGCTTAAAAGCTCTGTGCAGACTTTTTTTGCGATATCGGGATAATCAACCGAATCGTGCGTGTAAGTTCCGAAATCGGTTACTTCAAATCCTCTTTCTTTGAGGTGCTTAACGATTTCATTTTTATGATCAAGTCCGCCGTGATCGCAGCCTATTGCTATTTTCATTGTTTTTCCTCCGGTTTTTTTGTTTTAAGCTCTCTTTCGGCCTGTGACTGCCTTAAATATTCGGGAGCTAAATTTTCAGCCGAAACGGTCTTGTTTGATTTTAACATTTCTTCGGCTACCGCTCCAACGCCCAAGGCGCTTTGGTACTTATTTGCCTGTGCCGCCTTAAAAATCTGTCCGTTAGGCTCAATAAGTTCAAAGAACATATCGGCGCCGTCGCCGCAGATGAGAACTTTTTCTTTTTTACTTAATTTTGTTATTTCTTCGATAACTTCTTCGCATTTTACTGCGCGGTCGGCGCAAAGCCGTGTTAATTTTCCGCTTTCTGCGCGGAAAAGCGCATTATAAACCTGCTTGCACCTTGCGTCCATAACGCAGCATAAAACCGCGTCAAGATCCGTGTGCTGTGCCGCCATAGCTTCAAGCGTGGAAACTCCGATACAAGGGATATTTAAAGGCTCTGCAAGCCCTTTTAAAAGCGCCGCCGCAATTCTGAGCCCCGTAAAAGAGCCGGGTCCGGAGCTTACGGCGAGGGCTGATATATCTTTTAATTCGGTTTTTGAGTTTTTTAAAACTTCGTCTGCAAGCGGCAAAAGAGTTTGCGAATGGGTAAGACCGACATTTAAATATGCCGATGATAAAACTTTTCCGTTTTCAGTGACTGCCGCCGAAGCTGAAACGGCGGAGGCTTCAAGGGATAAAATTTTCATTTTTGATCTCTCCTTGAAATGATTATCTTTCTGTCACTTTCATTTTCGGCTTTGAGCAGTGATATATAGATCGTGTCCTCTTCGAAAACAGAGGAAATATTTTCGCTCCATTCCACAGCCAAAACGCTTTTATCGGACATATAGTCAAAATATCCGGTGGAAAACAGATCATCCTCATTCTTTATTCTGTACATATCAAAATGAATAAGATCGAGCCTGCCTCCGCGGTATTCGTTAACAAGTGCAAAAGTGGGGGAGGTGACATAGCCTGAAAATCCGAGCCCTCTGGCAAGACCTCTTACAAAACAGGTTTTTCCCATTCCGAGCCCGCCGCAAAACGCTATTATTTCTCCGCCTGAAAGCGATCTCGAAAATTCCTCTGCGGCTTTCTCGGTTTCGGCAGGTGAATGAGAAATTATAATTTGTTCCAAACCCATCACCTTTATATAAATTAATATCAATTAATATTATCATAAATAATTCATCTTGTCAATTATTAAGTCAAATTGCAATAAAGGAGAAGGGAATTTTTGTAAGATATAACATTTTTGAAAAAAACACTTGATTTTTACTTCCGGTGGCATTATAATTCATTTAGGTGGAGAAAAGTGTATCCAAGTGTCACCAAAGTGTATTGATGTGGTGAATTTTAAAGAAAGGAGTGTCAGCCAGTGCTTTACGGCGGATATCAGCATACCGTGGATAAAAAAGGCAGGGTTGCCATTCCTGCAAAGCTTAGAGATGAGCTCGGCGAAAGCTTTATGATTTGCCGAGGAATTTACGGGAAAAGATGTATATGCGTTTATTCGCTTGACGAGTGGGACAAGCTTGTAGAGAAGATAGGAAATCTTCCGTCGGCCAAATCAAGCGTTGTAAAAAGATTTTTGTATGACGGCGCTTTCAATGTTGAGTTTGATACTCAGGGAAGAATTCTTATTCCCGCCGCTTTGAGAGAATATGCGCAGCTTGAAAGCACTGCTCACATCACCGGAATGGATACCAATCTTGAGATCTGGAATACAGAGCTTTGGAAAGAAGAAAACGAAAAATATACGCCCGAATCCATTGCCTCTATTGTTGAGGAGCTTGATTTTTAAGTATGGAATTTGTGCATAAATCGGTTCTTTTGGAAGAAACCGTTAATTCGCTTAATGTAAAGTCAGACGGTATATATGTTGACGGTACAGCCGGCGGAGCGGGGCATTCGCTTGAAATAGCAAAAAAGCTTAAAAGCGGATTGCTTATAGCGCTCGACAGGGATCCCGACGCTGTTATAACCGCAACGGACAGGCTTAAAGGTTATAACGCAAAGGTGATTAACAGCAACTTTATCAATATGGATGAGGTGCTTAAATCCTTAGGGATAGAAAAGGTTGACGGAATTATGCTCGACCTCGGCGTTTCTTCCTTTCAGCTTGATAATAAGGACAGAGGATTTTCCTATAAAAGCGACGCTCCTTTGGATATGAGAATGTCAAAATCGGGAAAGAGCGCCGCCGATCTTGTTAACAATCTTTCAAGAGAAGAACTTACAAGAATTTTCAGAAGTTACGGCGAAGAAAAGTTCGCCTATAAAATAGCCGATAATATTGTAAAGCACAGAGAAAAAGCTCCTGTAAAAACCACTCTTGAGCTTGCTGATATAATCGCTTCAAGCGTGCCCGCCGCCGCCAGGCGTGACGGCCATCCGGCGCGAAAATGCTTTCAGGCGATAAGAATAGCCGTAAACGATGAGCTTTCAAATCTCGAAACCGCTCTTGATAAAGCCTTTGAGCTTTTAAATCAAAACGGAGTGCTAAGTGTGATAACATTTCACTCTTTAGAGGATAGGATCGTAAAAAACAAATTCCGTGATTATTGCACGGGATGTATTTGTCCTTCGGATCTTCCTGTGTGCGTTTGCCACAGAAAACCCAGAGGAAAACTAATAAACAAAAAACCGATTATTGCTTCTGCAAAAGAGCTTGAAGAAAATCCGAGAAGCAGAAGTGCAAAATTAAGATCGATAATTAAACTTTGACAGGAGATAGCTATGGATAACGTCAAATATTATAATGACAGCCTTGCATATGATTTTGAAATGTTTATGCCTCGCGAAAAGAGGGCTCAAAGGCCTGATAATATAGTTAAGCTTCCTTCTGCCAAGGTAAGAACTAAGGCTAAGGCGGCACCGAGAAGACTTACCGTTTCCGCTTTTGCCGTAATGGCTTCTTTTATTCTGCTTGCAGGCCTTTGCGGAAATATCTTTTTGCGCCTTAAAATCAACGAAGTAAACTCGAAGATAAACGATATGAAAAAAGAAGTCGATGTTCTTAACAGTTACAAGACAAGCCTTGAAGTCGGCCTCGAAAGAAAAATTTCTTATTATAATATCGAGCTTGAGGCAACACAGCTCGGAATGACCAAAATGAGCAAGGATAAGGTCAATTATATAAGAGTAAACGATAAAAATACCGCTATAACGAATGACGGCGAAACCGTTTCTAGCAAAACGAAATAATGTATATAATGCTCAATAATATAATATAAATAAATACGAGAGTCAGGGGCAAAACCTGCGGCTCTCGTTTTCAAGCATTAAAAGGAGGCTGAGAAAATGGCTGTAAGACCGGGAAAACAAATGCGCGGGCGCATTAAGTTTACTATGATTTCGATAATTCTTTGTCTTACGCTTATTTCTTCCTACAGCCTTGTTAACATAATGATCGTTAAAGGCGATAAGTACCAGAGTATGGCGTCGGAGCAGCAGCTTTACGATAATGTCATAACGGCTCCGAGAGGAAATATTTACGACAGAAATATGAAATTCCTTGCAAAAAGCGCCACTGCCTGGACAGTTTATATCACTCCTAACGGTATAAATAAGCTGACCGACGAAAAAAAGCAGGAAACTTTAAGAAAAGTTATCTCCGAAAATCTTTCCGAGATACTTGAAATGGATTATAACGATATTTTCGAAAAGACAAAGAAAACGACTTATTATGTTACTGTAAAGAAAAAAATAGAAAAGCCTGTTGCCGATAAGGTGAGAAAATTCATTTCGGATAACAGCGATCTTGAAATGTCAAGCTATGTAGGACTTGACGAAACGGTAAAAAGATACTATCCGAGCGATACTCTCGCCTCGACTGTTATCGGCTTTGTGGGCGATGATAACCAGGGCCTTGCAGGTCTTGAAAGCAGATATGATAATGAGCTCACCGGTGTTGCCGGAAGAGTGGTTGCCGCTAAAAATGCCAGAGGAACGGATATGACCTTTACATATCAGAAATCCGAGGAGGCGAAGCAGGGCAACTCTATTGTAACGACTATTGATTCTTATATTCAATATGTAGCGGAGAAATATCTTGACCAGGCTGTTGAAACAGAAAATGTTCAGGAGCGCGGCGCCGTAGTTGTAATGAATGTAAACACAGGCGCGATTCTCGGAATGGCAGTAAGCGATGATTTTAACCCTAATTCCGCATTCACTCTTTCTGCGGCAGATCAAGCTAAAGTTGACGCCGTTTCGGATAAAATAGAAAAAGATAAGCTCAAATCCGAGCTTTTAAACAGGCAGTGGAGAAATAAGGCTGTTTCGGATACTTATGAGCCGGGCTCTGTATTTAAAATTTTCACAGCTTCCACGGCTTTGGAAGAAAACCTTATTAATCTTAACAGTAATTTTACCTGTAACTATACCTATGCCGTTGCGGGAAACACCTATCACTGCCATAAAAAGGGCGGCCACGGCTCGCAGTCGCTTTCGCAGGCGGTTGCAAATTCCTGCAACCCTGCATTTATTCAGATAGGTCAGCTTATAGGCTCCGAAACCTTTTCAAAATATTTCGAGGCTTTCGGACTCACTCAAAAAACAGGTATCGATCTTCCGGGTGAGGCAAGCTCGAATTATCATAAGCTTGAAGATATGCACTCAACAGAGCTTGCGTCTTCTTCGTTCGGTCAGACTTTCAATATTACCCCTCTTCATACTCTGACACTTGCCGCCGCCGCGGTAAACGGCGGATATATCGTTCAGCCGCACGTTGCGGAAAAGCTTATCGATTCAAACGGAAAAGTCGTAAAAACCTTTTCTGATTCTTATAAAAGACAGGTCGTATCCGAAAGCACCTCTGCCACAATGAGGCAGCTGCTTGAATATGTCGTTCAAAACGGCGCGAAAAACGGTCAGGTAGCAGGCTACAGAGTGGGCGGAAAGACAGGTACTTCCGAAAAAGTTTCAAAAATGCTGGAACTCGGTATAAAAGGTCTTTATATCGGCTCGTATGTGGGAATAGCTCCTATCGATAAGCCGGAAATAGCAGTATTGGTTATGCTTGACGAGACTATGGGAGGTCAGTATTACGGCGGCGCTATAGCGGCTCCTGTGGGTTCTAAAGTAATGGCGGAAATTTTGCCTTATTTAGGTTATGAGCCGCAGTACAGCGAAGAACAGCTTAAAAATATGTCCGTATCCGTTCCCGATCTTACGGGTAACGATATTGCCTCCGCAAAGCAGACGCTTTCAAACGCCAAGCTTTCCTATAAGGTCATAGGCTCGGGAGAAAAGGTAACGAAGCAATTACCCGTCGCGGGCACCAATGTTTATAAAGGCGGAACGGTTATTCTTTACACAGAAGACGCCGAAGAGGCGACAACTGTCGTTCCTAATCTAGTAGGGCTTACCGCAACCGAGGTAAATGCGGCGGCAGCGGCGGCAGGAATAAATGTTGAATTTTCGGGGAATACTTCTTCGCCCGATCTAAAATCCTACAGCCAAAGTATTGCCGCAGGGCAAACGGTTGCGCAGGGGAAAGTAGTAACGGTCAATTTCAGAGAAGAGGCTCAGGCCGATATAGCCAACTAAGGAGTGGAAAATTTGTTACTTAAAGATTTGTATTGTGAGTCGGGAAAACTCGGAAATATTGAAATAAAGGGTATCACCTGCAATTCAAAGGAAGTCAGACCCGGTTTTGCGTTTGTCTGCCTTAAAGGCGCTAATTCCGACGGTCATAAATTCGCGCCCGACGCTTTAAAATCAGGCGCCGCGGTAATATTTGCCGAAACCGATTTGGGATTTGAAAATCAGATAATTGTCAAAGATACTCACGAAGCTTATTTCGATCTTTCCGCAAAATGGTTTAAGGAGCCCGCAAAAGAATTAAAGCTTATAGGCGTTACGGGTACAAACGGCAAAACTTCCGTAACTTATATGCTTAAATCGATTTTTGAAAAAGCGGGTTATAAAACAGGTCTTATAGGCACCATTCAGAATATGATAGGCGAAAAGGCAATAGAAACTCACAATACCACTCCCGACGCATTCACTTTAAACAAGCTTTTCCGTGAAATGGTTGACAGCGGCTGTAAATATGCCGTTATGGAAGTTTCTTCGCACGCGCTTGATCAAAAGAGAATATGCAATGTTACTTTTGAAACGGCGATTTTTACCAATCTCACGCAGGATCATCTTGATTATCATAAAACGATGGATAACTATCTGCTTGCAAAGAAAAAGCTTTTTAAAATGTGTAAAAAAGCAGTGCTGAACAGCGATGATCCTTATTTTGAAAAATTAAAAGAGGGCCTTGACTGCGAGATAATAACCTACTCTGCGTCAAACAATTCTGATTACAGCGCTAAGGGAATAAATTATCATCCTGCCGGAGTTGAATATGAGCTTGTCGCAAAGGGACTTATTAAGCATATTTCAGTCAACACCGGAGGAAGATTTTCCGTTTATAATTCTCTTTGCTCCGCTGTCACGGCGATCGAGAACGGAATAGATATCGATACCGTGGTTTCTGCGCTTAAAGAGCTTAAAGGCGTAAAAGGAAGAGCCGAAGTCGTAGAAACAGGAAGAGATTTCACCATTATTATAGATTACGCTCACACTCCCGACGGTCTTAAAAACATTCTTTCCACCTTTAAAGAGTGCAAAAAGGGAAGACTTGTCGCACTGTTCGGCTGCGGAGGCGACCGTGATAAAACCAAAAGGCCCATAATGGGTAATATTGCTGTTCACAATGCAGATTATGTAATTGTTACGAGCGATAACCCGAGAAGCGAAAACCCCACGGCAATAATTAACGATATTCTTGAGGGAATTAAAGGAATACCCACTCCCGTTAAAGTTATTGAAAACAGAATCGAAGCTATAAAATTTGCTGTTTCAAATGCGAGAAAAGATGATATAATAGTACTTGCCGGTAAAGGCCACGAAACTTATCAGATACTAAACACAGGTACCATTCATCTTGATGAAAGAGAAGTGGTAAAGGAAGCTTTATCGGAACTTAACGACGGAGGAGAAAAAGAATAATGGAAAAATATTTCGCAATTATCGCCGCTTTCGCCGCATTTGCGGTAACAAGTCTTTTAGGCTATCTTATCATTCCTTATCTTAAAAGACTTCATATCGGGCAGAGTATCCGCGAGGACGGACCTACCTGGCACAAGAAAAAAGAGGGAACCCCCACAATGGGCGGAATAATGATAATAATAGGCTTTCTTTTGGCTTTAGCGCTGTGCGTCGCACTGTCGGCAGGGTTTAAAAAGCCGCTTGTTATGGGCACCACGCCTAAAGCAGATAACGTTAAATTCTATGCTGGTATAATAATGGCGTTTTTAATGGGCGCAGTAGGCTTTGCAGATGATTTTATCAAAATCGTTAAAAAGAGAAATCTCGGCCTTACTGCCCGTCAAAAAACTTTTTTGCAGATAATTATTTCTGCGGGCTACCTTGCAGTGCTTTTCTTTGTAGGAAAGATTGAATACACCTACATACCTTTTGTGGGCGCTGTCAATATTTCCTCCGGCGCGGGACTCCTTTTTTGGCCTATAGCTCTTTTCTTTGTTTACGGATTTACTAATGCCGTTAATTTAACAGACGGTCTTGACGGACTTGCAACAAGCGTTACTATGATAGTTTCCTGCTTCTTTATGATGGCTTCCGCCGCATTTATGAGAGCCGCTCACGGGTGGTACGGCAATGTTACGGCCGCCGCTCTTGCAGGTGCCTGCGCAGGATTTTATCTTTGGAACGCAAAGCCGGCAAGAGTATTTATGGGTGATACAGGCTCTATGTTTTTAGGCGGTATGGTAGTTGCTATGTCATTTATGCTTGACAGACCTATAATTCTCATTTTGGTTGGCATAATATATCTTGCCGAGGCTCTTTCGGTAGTTTTACAGGTCGTTTCCTATAAACTCACAGGCAAGAGAATTTTCAAAATGGCACCGCTTCATCATCACTTTGAAATGTGCAATGTAAGAGAAGAAAAAATAGTATTTATCTTCTCGGCTGTTACGCTTTTAGCAAGTATCGGCGCCTTTATTCTGCTGCTTGCGGCAAACAGATAAATTTTAAAGAAAGGAAGATATTATGGACAGTTCAAATATAAAGAAAAAAAAGAGAAGTATCTTCCTTGAGGGAAAGCTTGATATCACAATGCTTTCTTTTATACTTTTACTGCTCACTATTGGTCTTGTTATGCTTTTTTCGGCAAGCTATGCCTATAGCTATGAGTATTATAAAAACAGTTACAAGTTTATTTCCCGCCAGGCGGCATTCGCCGCGGGAGGACTTGCGCTTATGTTTTTTATTTCTAAGATAGATTACCGTTTTTGGCGAAAATTTGCATGGGCTGTTTTCTTTGTTTCAACTGGACTGTTAATTTTGCTTTTAGCCATTCCCCCGATGGTTTCGGGAATGGATGTTAAAAGATGGATAGTTGTAGGTCCGCTGAATTTTCAGCCCTCGGAGATCGCCAAATTTTCAATAATTTTGCTTTTTTCATCACTTATCGCGGCAAATCAAAAGCTTATGACAAGCTTTAAATTCATTCTTTTTTTGGGTGCGATTTTAGGTCTTACCTGCGTGCTGATAGTTTTAGAGCCGCATATTTCCGCAACGGTTCTTGTATTCGCAATAGGAGTTACATTGCTTTTTATCGGCGGAATGCAGAAAAGGTGGATAATAGGGGGCGCCGCCGCAGGCCTTGGAGCTGTCGGCCTTGCGATTGCAACTAAACTTATAAGCTACGGCTCGGACCGAATTAAATATTGGCGCGATCCTTGGCTTGACGCTTCAGGAAAAGGCTTCCAGACAATTCAGTCGCTTTTGGCTATCGGTTCGGGCGGTCTTTTAGGCAGAGGAATAGGTCAGTCAAGGCAAAAATATCTTTGGGTGCCTGAACCGCATAACGATTTTATTTTTTCAATAGTCTGTGAAGAACTCGGTCTTATAGGCGCTATTGTTATTATTCTTTTGTTTGCTTTGCTTGTATGGAGAGGGTTCACAATCGCAATGCGCTCTCCCGATAAATTCGGATCTTTGCTTGCTATCGGACTTACCTTTCAGGTAGGACTTCAGGCAATGCTTAATATCTGGGTCGTAACCAATACTATACCGAACACAGGAATAAGCCTTCCGTTTTTCAGTTACGGCGGCTCGTCTTTAGTAATTCTTCTTGCGGAAATGGGGATAGTGCTTTCCGTATCGAGAAGTGCGAATATAGAAAAAGCCTGATGGGGGAATTTTATGCATATTTTATTTGCAGGCGGCGGAACAGCCGGCCATATAAATCCTGCGCTTGCAGTTGCAGGTTATATTAAAGAAAAACATCCCGACGCTAAGATAAGCTATATCGGAACTCCCGATAAGCTCGAGGCTACTTTGGTGCCGCAAAAAGGATATGATTTTTATCCGATAGAGGTCGCAGGTTTTCAAAGAAAGCTAAACGCTAAAAATATAGTCAGAAATATCGACGCAGTTAAAAAAGTTTTTTCTTCTTCACTTAAATCAAAAAAGCTTTTAAAAGAGCTTAATCCCGATATTGTTATGGGCACGGGCGGCTTTGTGAGCGGTCCCGTTTTAAGAGAGGCGGCAAAGCTTGGATTTAAAACTGCAATTCACGAGCAGAATGCGTTTCCGGGAATAACCACAAAAATGCTTTCTAATAGGGTAAATGAGGTTATGCTCGCAATGCCCGAGGCGGAAAAGTATTTAAAGCTTAATAAAAAGCCTGTTATAACGGGAAATCCCGTAAGAGAAGAACTTTTAAAGATAGACCGGAAAACCGCAAGAGAAAAGCTCGGTATTACCGAGGAAAAACCTCTTATTTTATCTTTCGGCGGATCTTTGGGTGCAAGACCTTTAAATGAGGCAGTCGAAGAGCTTATTAAATGGCATAGCGGCACACATAAGTTTTACCACATTCATTCAACAGGTAAAGCGGGTTACGGCAAAATGCTCGATAGGCTCAGAGCCGATAACATAACTTTATCCGAAGAGATAGATATCAGGGAATATATATCCGATATGGATGTTTGTATGGCGGCGGCGGATATTGTTATAAGCAGAGCCGGCGCTATCACGCTTAGTGAGATAGAGGCGTGCAAAAAACCGTCTGTTCTTATTCCTTCGCCTTATGTTGCGGAAAATCACCAGTATCACAATGCTATGACTCTTAAAAACAAGGGCGCCGCAATTGTTATTGAAGAAAAGGATCTTAGCGGCGAAAAGCTTATAGACGAAATCTCAAAGATAATAGAAAATAAATCAAAGCTTCAAAAAATGTCCGAAGCGGCAGGGAAAATTGCTATAACCGACGCAAACGAAAGAATATACGAAGTTTTGATGAAATTATATACAAACTCCTGAAAAATTCCGGCATTTTAAAAAATAACTGACAAAAAGCTTTAATCTTTCATAGTATAGAATGAAAATGAATTTACTGTGAGGGATAAAAATGCCTGAAATTATTATAAACGGTAAAAAACCGCTTATAGGAGAAATAGATATTCAGGGAGCAAAGAACAGCGTTTTACCTATTCTCTCGGCAACTGTTCTTATAAAGGGAATAAGCGTTATACATAATTGCCCGAGGTTATCTGATGTTTATGCGGCTATCGAAATTTTAAATTCTTTAGGCTGCAGCTGCACCTTTGAAGGGCATACCGTCACTGTAGACGCGACGGATATCACCAAAGACAGCGTTCCCGAAGAGCTTATGCGTGAAATGCGCTCGTCGCTTGTGTTTTTAGGCTCGATAATCGGCAGAAATTCAAGCGCGGTGATAAGCAGTCCCGGAGGCTGTGAATTAGGGCCCAGACCTATAGATCTTCACCTATCGGCTTTAAGGCAGTTAGGCGTTGATATAAGCGAAAAACACGGTAATTTGTATTGTTTTAGCAAAGAGCTTACGGGAAATGAGATATATCTTGCTTTTCCGAGCGTCGGAGCAACAGAAAATATTATGCTCGCCGCCTCCAAAGCTAAAGGTGTTACGGTGCTTCACAATGCCGCTCATGAGCCTGAAATAAAGGATCTTGCCGAATTCCTGATTAAATCGGGTGCAAATATCACGGGTGCGGGCACTGATAAGATAGTTATCCGCGGAGTATCCGAACTTCACGGAGCCGAGCATACAGTTATTCCCGACCGCATAGTTGCGGCAACATATATGGCTGCCGCCGCTGCCACCTGCGGAAATGTAACTGTCAAAAAAGTCAATCCCTCGCATTTATTTTCCGTAATTTCTTTTTTTAAAGAGTGCGGCTGCGGTGTTAAATCGGGGAACGATTACATAACTGTTTTAACAAAAAAACCTGTTAAGCATATAAATTCTTTGCAAACTCTCGTATATCCCGGGTTTCCTACAGACGCGGGACCCTTGGCAGTCGCAATGCTGACTACTGCCCGCGGAGTTTCGGTGTTTACGGAAAATATATTCGACAACAGATTTAAATATGTTGACGAGCTTAAAAGGCTCGGCGCCGATATAAAGGTTTCGGGCAATGTGGCCGTGATAAGAGGAGTAAAATCTCTTTCGGGCGCTACCTGCTTTGCAACCGATCTTCGCGCCGGAGCGGCGCTGGTTACAGCGGGGCTTTCGGCATGGGGTCAGACAAAGGTTAAAAACATTCATTTTATAAAGCGCGGTTATGAGTCTATAACAGACGATCTTAAAAAGCTCGGCGCGGATATATATGAAAAATAAAAGGAAGTGAAAATATGACCGAAAGGGAAGAGGCCGCAAAGAAAAGAGCGGAGCTTATAAAGAAAAAAAAGCGGCGGCGAAGAAGATTTATATTTGTCTTTTTTCTCATTATTATGCTTGCTTTCGGATCTGTCGCAAGCTTCACTTTCCTTTTTCCGATAAAATCCGTACGCGCTTCGGGAAGTAAACTTTATACTGAAAGCGCGATAGTAAAAAGCAGTAAGCTTATGGGCAAAAATCTTTTTACCGTGAGCGAGGAAGATCTGCTTGTAACTTTAAATCACGATCTGCCTTATATTGACAGCATAACATTAAAAAGGTCTTTCCCCGATAAAATAATTTTAAAGGTGAAAGACGCAAAGCCTTATGCAAGCTATCATATAGATAATAAGTATTATAAAGTCAGCCGTAAAGGAAACGTGCTTGAATATGATTATGCTTTACCTGAAAATACTTTTGAAATAATTTGCCCCGATGTAATATGCAAAGTAGGTCAGGCGGCGGAATTTAAAAGCAAGGAAACCAAAGAACTTATAAATTCGCTTATCTCAAGTCTTGAAAAAAATGAAATAAAAATTAATAAGATCGATGTTACAAATACAAGTGAGATTAAATTTTTCGTAGACGGCAGATTTGATGTTATTTTAGGCTCAAAAACCAACTATGAAAATAAAATAGCTCAGCTCGGAGCAATGATAAAAAACATAGAAAGCGATAAAAAAGGCACTATAAATCTCAGCATTTGGAATGAAAGCGGAAGACAAACAAGTTTTGTTTCGAGTTAGAAAATAAAATGTTGCAATTTATAAATATATATGATATTATAATTTATGTATAGTTGTCTTTTAGAAGTTATAAAAAATTATTACCATAAATACGGAGGAATTTTAAATGCCATTTGATGTTGCTGAAGAAATGGAAACTGTAGTTCAAATAAAGGTCGTAGGTGTTGGCGGCGGCGGCGGTAACGCTGTTAACCGAATGGTAGCCGCAGGCGTAAAAGGCGTTGAATTTATCGCTGTTAATACTGATAAAGCCGCGCTTTTCCTCTCACGCGCCGATCAGAAAATTCAGATAGGAAATAACACCACTGCCGGTATGGGCGCAGGCGGTAACCCTGAAAACGGCCGCGCAGCCGCTGAAGAATCAAGAGATGAAATAGCCGCTGCTATCCGCAGCGCAGATATGATATTCATAACTGCCGGAATGGGCGGAGGCACAGGCACAGGCGCCGCTCCCGTTGTAGCTCAGATAGCTAAAGAGCTTGGTATTCTCACTGTGGGAATTGTTACAAAGCCTTTCGCTTTTGAGGGCAAAAAGCGTATGACTCAGGCGGAAGAGGGAATTGCTAACCTCACCGAGCAGGTCGACAGTATCATAGTAATTCCGAACGAGCGCCTTAAGTTCGTTTCCGAAGATAAAATTTCTTTCAAGAATGCGTTTAATATTGCCGATGATGTTTTGCGCCGCGGCGTTCAGAGCATTTCCGAGCTTATTAATGTTACCGCTCTTGTTAACCTTGACTTTGCCGATGTTAAATCCATTATGCAGGATGCAGGCTGCGCTCATATGGGCGTCGGAGAAGCTACGGGCAGAGATAAGGCAGAGCAGGCGGCAAGAATGGCTATCACAAGCCCGCTTATCGAAACCTCTATGGAAAACGCAAGAGGAATTATTATCAGCATAACAGGTTCTGATGATATCGGTCTTGAAGAGGTCGAGCTTGCTTCCACAATTATTTCCGATATGGCTCATCCGGACGCAACGATTATTTGGGGCGCACAGCTTGATGAGAGCCTTGAAGATACTATCAGGGTAACTGTTGTTGCAACAGGCCTCGGCGAGCCTAAAAAGGCTGATAAGAGGGAAGACCTTGCCGATCTTATGAACGATATGAACACGGAAGATAATGACGAGTCTTATGACGATGTTATGAAGTTCTTCCAGAAATAATACATTTAAATTAAAATCCCGGCTTAAATAAGCCGGGATTTTTTATATATCTTTGAAATTTTCGGGTTTAAAATCTGTTTGCCTGTAATTATTAAAATAATCGATAATATCGTCTTCGCTGTCCGAAAGGAAAAAGAGAGAGGTATTATTTTGCGTCATAAATTTATCGTCCACAGCTCTTTTAAGCATTGATGAAAGGCTGTCAAAATAACCGTTCACATTAAATATTGCTATCGGCTTATCGTGGCGGCAAAGCTGCTTTAAAGTAAGAATTTCAAAAAATTCATCATAGGTGCCTATTCCTCCGGGGGACACGATAAAAGCATCGGAATTGCTTTCAAGAAGCTGCTTTCTTTCGCGCATTGTTTTAGTATAAAGCATTTTTGTGCAGTGATCGAATAAAATTCCGTCAACATTCAAAAACTCGGGGACTATACCTAAGATCTCGCCTTTTTCTTCATAAAATCCTCTTGCAAAGGCGCCCATCATTCCGCATGCTCCGCCTCCGAAAATAAGGCTGTGACCTGATTTTGCAAGTTTTTTGCCGAAGCTTTCACCGCTTTTTAAATAGCTTTCGTCGATTTTATCAGACGACGCTCCGTAAACACAGATATTCATTTTTCTTCTCCCGTTAAAATTTCTTTATCATTAAATATCGCACTGATAAGAGTTTCACCGCGGTATTCAAGTCTTAAAGAAAAGAATTCATCGCTATCTAATTTTTCTAAAAATATTCTATCTCCGCTCCAGGTGGGGAATGAAAGCAATTTATCTTCATTAACCCATTCTAATACTCCTTCGTCGCAGTCTGATTTAACCGTTCCGCTGAAATCGGAGCTTGTGAAAAGGTGCATATATTCCGTTTCCCAGATATCGGAAACAAAGGTTATAATTCCTTTATATTCGGCGCTGTTAAGCGTAAGTCCCGTTTCTTCGAAAACCTCGCGCCTGTTGCATTGCTCGGGGCTTTCTTTATCTTCAAATTTCCCGCCTATTCCTATCCATTTATCACGGTTTAGGTCGTTTTCTTTTTTTATGCGGTGCATAAGAAGATATTTTCCGTTTTTTTTAATATAGCAAAGGGTTGTATTTCTCATCAGGGCTGTTTCACCGATTCCTTAGCGAATTCTTTTCCTTCGTCGCCCTTATAGCCTTCGAGATAAAAAATATCCGTGTTTTTATTCCTCGAGTCGAAAATATTATTATACTGAATCTTTTCGTACTCATTTAAAAGAGTTGTATACTTTGTGTTTGACTGCCAGGTATAATAATTATTTTCCGAATCGATATATCCCACGGTATCAATAACGGGGATTTGCTTATAAAGATTTAAAAGGTATTTATTATATTCTGTAAGCTTAACTCCTGCGACCTTTAAAAGGTATGTCGAAAGGTAGTTACTGCTCATTTTATCGATTTTTTCTTCGGGAATATCATAATTTGCCCAGATAATAAAGGGTGTGATATGCCTTTTTTGCTCCTGCTCAAGCGAGAGTCCCGAAAGATCCTTCACGTCTAAAATATCCGCTATAAATTTAGTTTCTATCGATGGCTGGTGGTCACCGAACATACAGATAACAGTCGGTTCGTTTACACCTTTAAAATACTCTACGAGTCCCTTAAAAGCGTCGTCGCTTGCTTTTACGAGTGAAAGATATCTGTTTGCCTTTATATATTCGGTATCTCCCGAGGTTATATAGACTTCTTCGTTGAAATTATTGAATTTTGTTGTATATCCGCCGTGATTTTGCATTGTGACATTGAACATAAAGTATGGCATATTCCTGTCGCGGTTTTCAAAATCGTTTATCAAAACCTGATAATCGTAAGAATCGCTGATATACTGTCTTAAGAACATATTTTTTCTGTCGGGATAATACTGATCGACAAGCTGCTGGAGGTAGTTAGGATCGGAGCCGTTGCTCATATAATCGTTCATAATTGAGATGTCTATTATATTTTCAAGGAATTTATAGCTGTTAAATCCCATATTGTTATAAACGTTTACTCTGTTCCAACCGCTTGAAAAATAGGGGTGGAAAGCGGCGGAGTTGTAGCCCTGGCCCTCCAGTGTTGAAACAACGGTTGCAAGCGGAGAATTTATATAGAGCATATAAGCGTTGCTCCCTGAGGGTAAAAACGCCGTTGAATGGCCGCTTAAAAATTCAAATTCGGTGTTTGAAGTTCCGGCACCGACAACGGGTACAAATAAATTGCCCTTGACTGTGTTTTCCGTAAGACTTCGCATAAACGGCATATAATCGATATTAGTGGTGAAATCTCCGAGAACGCTAAGATCGGAAAGCGATTCGTTCATAATGCAGATGATATTCGGAGTTTTCTCGGTTACCTCAACAGGTTCTTTTTTATCAATATTTTTTTCTACATAATCCGAAACATTGTTTGCATCATAACCCGAAGGGGCTGACATAAACAGATATTTAGTATTACAAAAGAAGTTAAAAGTAAATCCGTAGTTTTTATAGCCTCTTGTCTGATTCCAGAAGTCAGGTTTTACACCTGCGTCTGCAAAAATAGATGTAAAATAAAAAAGGCATAAAATAACTGCGGCAAACGAGCCCGAAAATACTCGGGAAACGATTTTTGTTATAAGGTTGTATTTCGGAGTTTTTATCTTAATTCCGATAACCATTATAAAAATGAATAAAAGCGAGCCTGTTAAGACCAAGTGCGTGAGCTTATAAGAATAGGTGTTTGCAACATTTGCGGCAGTGGTAATGCTTAAAAAATCCATAGGGATAAACGGAGTTCCTCTGAAATCCATTATATAGCAATGCGCAACGGCAAGGCCGAAAAGTATCGGGTTTACAACTAAGATCGATACTTTTATACTGCCCGAAAGGGCAAAGAAAATAAAATAAAATATAAGAATAAGGATATAATTACCCAAAAACCCGAGATAGGTCATATTATAAACAAAAACGTTATTAAGGCATTCCGTCATTGTCATAGTAAGAATTGGAAGAATAAATAAAAACACAAGGTGCATAACCTTATTAGTTTTTTCATTTCTGAATTTGAAATTAAAGGTTATCAAAGCTCCTATTGCAAATGGGAAAAGCAAGCAAAAAGCAAGCAGCACCCATTTCATTCTGAATTCCTGAGAAATAAACGCATTATTGTCAAGAATAACAGTAAGCAAAAGTGCCGCCGATATTATAATTCCCGTGAACCTGGATTTTTTAGTTGAATAAATATCCATTGAAAAAGCACGGAGAATTTTATAAAATCCTCCTATCTTTCCGTCTTCGGATCTTGTAAAAAATCCTTTTATTTTATTTAAAATTCCGGAAGAATTCATAAATCCGCCTCTTTTAAACATTTAAAATCTTTAATATTATACCATACAATACTCAAAATTACAAGCAAAAAGACTCAGGTTTAAAACCCGAGTCTTTTTTACTTTAAAATTTTAAATTATTTGAATCTTTTTAAAATTTCGCTGTTTTGGGTGAGAATTTGTCCCATTCCGTAGAGAACAAACATATTAATAAGTGCCAAAAATGTGCCTGCAACGACAATACCGACTGATAAAGCCATATAAAGCTTTTCTTTTGTGAATATGAAATATGCCGCAACGAGCGAAATAATTATAATTCCGAAAGCCACTATAAATGAGATGGCTTTAATAATCGTTCCTATATGGCGGAAAATTCCCTCGCTGTAGGTATTTACGGGGTTTGATCCGCTGCTTTTCGCAGGTGCTGAATATCCTGAACTGATATCGATAATTTCGTTGTTATTCTGCTCCATTTTTAACCACCCTTTCAGACCTTTTCGATACCGATAGTTACATTCTCGCCATTGATATCCCATTCTTTGATAAATCCTTTGGGATCTTCGTGCTTTAGCGAGTCTGCCAAAGTATCCTTTGTTATATCCTCGCACATTTTAAGCGCAATGTCAAGAATTTTTTGTGATCCGTCGATCGAAATATTGATATGATCGGTAACGCAGAATCCCGCGTCTTTTCTCATAGTCTGGATTTTGCTTATCATTTCGCGGGCAAATCCCTCGCAGATAAGATCGTCAGTCAAAACGGTGTCAATAGAAACTATTATTCCGTTATCGCTGACAGTATAATATCCCTCTTTTTGAGAAGTTTCGATAAGAAGATCATCAGCTGTAAGCTCAACTGTGCCCGAAGGTAAATCGAGAGTAAGCTTGCCGTTTTTATCAAGCTCGGCTTTTGCAAGAGTGCCGTCAAGCTCTAAAAGCGCTTTTCTTATGTCGTTTAACTGCTTGCCGTATTTCGGACCGACTGTTTTAAGCTGGGGCTTGAAATTATAATTTACAAATCCCTCAACATCGTCTGTAAACTCAATGTTTTTGATATTAAGCTCGTCTTTGATAATATCGGTATAAAATCCGTCGAGCGTATCTTTTGAGCTTACAAACATTTTATTGAGCGGCTGGCGGTTTTTAAGCACAGCGCCGTTTCTTGCGGCTCTTCCGAGAACTACTATTTCAAGAACGGTTTCCATATTTTCTTCAAGCTTTTTATCAATAGCTTTTTCATCGCATACGGGGAAGTCGCATAAGTGAATACTTATAGGAGCATTTTTATCCACGCTTCTTACAAGATTTTGATAAATGCTTTCAGCCATAAACGGAATCATGGGAGCCGCGGCCTTTGCGGTGGTAACAAGAGCTGTGTAAAGCACATAGTAAGCTGTGGCTTTATCATCTGTCATACCCTGAACCCAATAGCGCTCTCTGTTTCTGCGGACATACCAATTGCTCATTTCATCCACAAAGCTTGAAAGAGCTTTTGCAGCCTCGGGAATCTTATAAGAATTAAGGTTGTTATCAACGGCTTTTACCATAGAATTAAGTTTTGATATCAGCCATTTATCCATTACCGTGAGTTTAAAATCGCCTGAATTATATTTTGTAGGATCGAAATTATCTATATTTGCATAAAGAACATAGAAAGCATAAGTGTTCCAAAGAGTACCCATAAATTTTCTCTGCCCCTCGATAACAGCTTTTCCGTGAAATCTGTTAGGCAGCCAGGGAGCGGAGTTTGTATAGAAGTACCAGCGGATAGCGTCGGCTCCGTAGGTTTCGAGCGCCTCCATAGGATCGACCGCGTTGCCTTTGGATTTAGACATCTTCTGTCCGTTTTCATCCTGAACGTGACCTAATACGATTACATTTTTATAAGGCGCTTTATTGAAAATAAGCGTTGAAATTGCAAGGAGAGAGTAGAACCAGCCTCTCGTCTGATCGACGGCCTCGGAAATAAAGTCGGCAGGGAACTGCGATTCGAAAAGCTCCTTATTTTCAAAAGGATAATGGTGCTGTGCAAAAGGCATTGAGCCTGAATCAAACCAGCAGTCTATTACCTCGGGAACTCTGTGCATTTGCTTTCCGCATTCAGGGCATTTGATAGTTACCGCGTCAATATAAGGGCGGTGAAGCTCGATATCATCGGGGCAGTTATCGGACATTGATTTTAATTCTTCAATACTTCCAATGCTGTGAAGATGACCGCATTCGCACTGCCAGATATTAAGCGGAGTACCCCAATATCTGTTTCTCGAAATTCCCCAATCCTGAACATTTTTAAGCCAATCGCCGAATCTGCCTTTTCCTATGCTTTCGGGGATCCAGTTTATGGTATCGTTGTTCCTGATAAGATCGTCTTTAACCGCGGTCATTTTTATAAACCACGATTCTCTTGCGTAATAGATAAGGGGAGTATCGCATCTCCAGCAGAAAGGATAATCGTGCTCGAATTTAGGAGCGTCGAAAAGAAGACCTTTAGCGTCAAGATCCTTTAAAACGAGCGGATCGGCGTCTTTTACGAATTTTCCGGCATAAGGTGTTTCTTTTGTAAGATCGCCCTTTGAGTCAACAAGCTGAATAAAGGGAAGATCGTATCTTCTGCCGACTCTTGCGTCGTCCTCACCGAAAGCAGGTGCGCAGTGAACTATTCCTGTACCGTCAGTCATAGTTACATAATCGTCGCACATAACGAAAAATGCGTCTTTTTTCTGATTTTCCGCAATAGGCTTTACAAAATCGAATAAAGGATCATATTTGCAGTATTCAAGGTCTTTTCCTTTGAATTCTTCAAGTATTTCATAAGGCTTATTATCGTCATTTGCGAGTTTTGAAAGGACCTTATCAGCCAAAGCTTTGGCAAGATAATAAACATATCCGTCAGCCGCTTTTACCTTGCAGTAGGTTTCATTCGGGTTTACGCAAAGAGCGGTGTTTGAAGGAAGAGTCCACGGAGTAGTGGTCCAGGCGAGGAAATAAGCGTCCTCATCGGATTTTTTAAATCTTACAACCGCGCTTCTTTCTTTTACCGCTTTATATCCCTGCGCAACCTCGTGGCTTGAAAGCGGAGTGCCGCACCTGGGGCAATAAGGCACGATTTTAAAGCCTTTATATAAAAGACCTTTTTCAAATATCTTTTTAAGCGCCCACCATTCGGACTCTATGAAGTTATTGTCATAGGTAACATAGGGATTGTCCATATCCGCCCAAAATCCGACGGTTTTGGAGAAATCCTCCCACATCCCTTTATATTTCCATACGCTTTCCTTGCAGTGATCGATAAAAGGCTCTAAACCGTATTCTTCGATCTGCTCTTTTCCGTCAAGACCGAGCGCTTTTTCAACTTCAAGCTCAACAGGCAGACCGTGGGTATCCCAGCCCGCTTTTCTCGGTACCATACAGCCTTTCATTGTTTTATATCTCGGAATCATATCTTTTATGACCCTGGTCAAAACGTGACCGATATGGGGCTTGCCGTTAGCCGTCGGAGGGCCGTCATAAAAAACATAAGGCTCGCCTTTGGCTCTTTGTTCGATACTTTTTTCAAAAATTCCCTCATCGTCCCAGAATTTTTTGATCTCTTTTTCGTTTTCCACGAAATCGACATTAGGTGAAATTTCTTTGTACATAATTCTTACCTCTTTAAAAAATAAAATCCCCGCCCATAATAGGACAAGGATGATAATTTTACCTTTTAAACCACCTATTACGACGGACCGACATCCGTGAATTCCTTAACGCAGAATCAAACGGCAAATGCTAATTGATAATATCTTTCACACTGCGGCTCCGAAGTGATATTCGCTAAAATCCGACCTGCCGAACTCACACCGCTTTTCGGCTCGCTTTAGACCGCTTATATTTTAGTTACTGTCTTCATCACAGCTTTTAAAATATAATAACACAATGTTATTTAAAAATCAAGTATATTAAATACAAATTAAGTCAAAAATAAATCAGAAAAGCCATAAAAAGGGAAGTGCCTTTATGAATAAACAAACAAAAATAAGAATAACATCCTTTTGCGCCGCCTTTGTTTTTCTGATGGTCGGTGCCGTTATAAAAGAAAAAAGCGTTTCGGATAAATATGAGCTTGAGATAAAAAACAATTATTCCAAAGCCTACAGTGAGCTAGATTCAAGAATAAATAATATCGGGATAATTTTAGATAAAATAGTATATCTTTCGGGCTCAAAAAAATTAAGCGCTTTGAGCGCCGAGCTTTACAGCGAGGCTCAGCTTGCAAAAAATGCGCTTTCGGCTCTGCCTGTTTTAAATTCCGAAAACAGCACGCTTAACAGGTTTTTGTCACAGGTCGGAAACTATGCTTTAAGCGTATCGGGATCTGTTACTAAAGACGAGGAGATAACCGATAAGCAGGAAAATGATTTTTTAAAGCTTTTAAGCACGGCTAAAACCATTTCGGGAGTTTTGAGCGATAATCAGGAAAATATCAACAGTTCCTTTTATTGGGCGGAAGAAATCGAAGAAAAAATATCTTCGGACGACAAATCTCTCGCGAATGTCCTGACAGAGCTTGAAGAAAACCTTACCGATTATCCCACGCTTATTTATGACGGACCTTATTCCGATCATATTTTGAATAAAAAACCGGTTATGACCTCGGCAAAGCCTGAAATTTCAAAAGAAGAGGCATTAAATATTGCAAAAGAGTTTTCAGGTGAAAAAAATCTTAAATTTTCAAATGAAATAAATTCAAAAATACCCTCTTACAGATTTACGGGCAAAACAGAAATAACCGTCAGTAAAAGCGGCGGATATGTAATCTATATGAGAAAAAGCGAAGATTTTAAAAAAGCCGTGATATCTAAAGAAGAGGCGCTTAGAAAAGCGGAAGAGTTTTTAAAAGTTAGAGGAATTGAAAATATGATTTCCACATACTATTACTGTGATGAGGGAGTTTGCACGGTAAATTTTGCTTATCTTGACGGCAGAACGGTATGTTACACCGATCTTATAAAAGTCGGCGTGTCGCTCGAAAGCGGGGAAACGGTATTTTACGAGGCAAGCGGATATCTCACAAATCATATGCAGCGCGCCTTTCTTTCGGCCGAGCATTCATTAGAAGAGGCGGAGCAAAAAATCAATAAAAAGCTAACTGTCGAAAAATCGGGAATAGCTCTTATCCCTACAAGCGGCGGCTCGGAAGTGCGGTGCTATGAGTTTTTATGCAAGACTCAAAAAGATGAGGAAATGCTCGTTTTTATAGGAATTTCATCACTCGAAACCGAAAATATTTTTATCCTTTTAAAATCCGACGGCGGAACTCTTATAAAATAAATTGAAAAATTTATAAAAATGTGTTATAATGCTTTTGATTTAGATTTTGTCCATTTTTAGACAATACAATCAGGGTACAACGCTTCTCATAGCGGAAAATTTGTCCGATTGTATTGTCTACTCGGTGAAAAATATGCCATTAACGAAAAAACCCACGCATATATTCGAGCCTACCTCGCTTCAGTGCGGGCAGGCTGTTATTGCTATGCTTGGCGATGTGTCGGTCGAAGAAGTAATAAAAGTTGTTAAAACCGAGAGAGAAACAACTTTAAGGGATATGAAATCGGCGCTTAAAGCGTTCGGAATTGATTTTTTAGAAGAAAAAAAGAGCGTTACAAAAAAAGAAGAGCTGCCAAAAATTGCAATGCTCAGCCTGGAAACACCGAAATGCTGGCATTGGTCGCTTTATTTCGGCGGTAAATTTTTTGATCCCGAATTCGGTGTGCTTGATGATTTTCCGATCTGCAACAGGAAATTTTACTGGGAAATAAAATCTTAAGAACTTTAAGCCGGCAGACTGTTTTTTCAGTTGCCGCATACATAATAAAAAAACAAAAAGGAGAAATTATTTATTAATGAATGAAACAAAAAATAAAATAAGTAAGCCTCGCAAAAACACAGGATCAAAGAAGAGAGTTCTGAATTCTTCCAAGCTTGATGTTCAGAGCGTTGTAAGCGGAAAGCCTATTTCTAAACCGACCTCCAAAGCGAGATTTAACAAGCAGGGAAAGCCGATTTCCAAAAAAAGAAATCAACCGGCTAAAAGAAATACCGAAAAGAGCAGAAAAACAGCTCAAAAATCGGTTAAGATAATTCCCCTCGGAGGAATAGGAGAAATAGGCAAAAACATAACGCTTTATGAATATGACGGCGATATGCTCCTCGTTGACTGCGGAATGAGTTTCCCCGATGAAGAAACACCGGGAATAGATATTGTTATCCCCGATTTTTCCTATATACTTGAAAATAAGGATAAAATAAAAGGTCTTGTGGTAACTCACGGGCACGAGGATCATATAGGAGCTATCCCTTACCTACTGAGAAATTTCAATCTTCCTATCTATGCAACCAGGCTGACAATAGGTCTTATAGAGGGCAAGCTTAAAGAGCATAAGCTTTTAGCGGGAGCTAAGCTTAATATAACGGATCCCGGGCAGAAAATAGAACTCGGTAAATTCACAGTCGAATTTATCCATGTTAACCATTCTATTCCCGACGCGGTCGGCTTTGCTATAACCTGCGGCGCCGGTACAGTTGTTCAAACGGGAGATTTCAAGATCGATACCACTCCGATAGATGATAATGTTATAGATATCGCCCGCTTTGCGGAGCTTGGCAAAAAAGGTGTGCTTGCGCTCCTTTCCGATTCGACTAACGCCGAAAGACCGGGCTTTACTCCCTCTGAAAGGCTTGTGGGAGAATCCTTTTCCAACCTCTTTAAAAAAGCAGAGGGGCATAGAATAATCGTTGCTACGTTTTCATCGAATATACACAGAATTCAGCAGATAATCGACGAGGCTGACAGGTGCGACAGAAAAGTAATAATATCGGGCAGAAGTATGCAGAATGTAGTAAATGTTGCAGAAGAGCTCGGATATCTTAATGTGCCTAACGATATACTTGTCGAGCTTGACGCTATTAAGAATTACAGACCCGAAGAGCTTGTTATAATCACTACCGGCTCTCAGGGCGAGCCGCTTTCCGCTCTTCACAGAATAGCTTTCAGCGAGCACAGGCAGATTGAACTTATTCCTGGCGATGTGATAATTATTTCCGCAACGCCTATTCCGGGGAACGAAAAGCTTGTAGGCAAGGTTATCAATGAGCTTATGAGAAGAGGCGCGAATGTTGTTTACGAAAAGATGTACGATGTTCACGTTTCAGGCCACGCCTGCGCAGAAGAATTAAAGCTTATGATGAGCGTGTGCAAGCCTAAGTATTTTATTCCGGTACACGGAGAGCAAAAGCATTTATACAAGCATTCTTTGCTTGCTAAAAATGTGGGAATTAAAGAGGAAAACATCATAATTCCCATAAACGGCGAAGTGATCGAGCTTAACCGAAGAGAGGCTAAATGCACGCAGTCCGTTACTGCGGGAAGAATTCTTGTTGACGGTCTTGGAGTAGGCGATGTCGGAAGCATAGTTCTTCGCGACAGAAAGCACCTCGCGGAAGACGGAATTATTATAGTAAACGTCGCTATAGACAGCGCCACGCGCGAAGTTCTTTCGGGCCCCGATGTGGTTTCGAGAGGATTTGTATATGTGAAAGAATCCGAAGAGCTTATGAATGAGCTTAAAGAACTCGTATGCGATGTTCTTGAAAAATGTTATATCAATAATATCAGAGATTTCAATGCTATCAAAACCAAAATCAAGGATCAGGTTTCAAAATTCCTGTTCGTGAGAACTCACAGGAGTCCTATGATCCTGCCGGTTATAATGGAAGTTTAATGAAAAGGGGATAAGAAAATGAAAGTTATATTATTGCAGGATGTTAAAGGAAAGGGTAAAAAAGGCGAGCTTTGCAATGTGTCGGACGGCTACGCAAGAAACTTCCTTTTCCCGAAAAATTTAGCCGTTGAAGCTGACAGCGCCGCTATGAGCGAGCTTAAAAGCAGAGAGGCTGCAAAAGAGCACCATATAAAAGAAGAAATCGCCGCCGCTAAAGCAACGGCTGAAAAATTGAACGGGAAATCCGTTACTATAAAAGCCAAATCGTCTAACGGCGGAAAGCTTTTCGGCAGCGTTACTTCAAAAGAGATAGTTTCGGCAATAAAAGCCGAACATAATATCGAAGTGGATAAAAAGAAAATGAATGTTGCAGATATCAAGAATTTCGGCGAATACACCGCGGAGATCAAGCTTTATAACGGAATTTCCGCAAAAGTCACTGTTAAGGTAACCGAATGATGAGCAACGAAAACAGTTTATTCCTAGATGTTGACGGTTTAAGGCAGCCTTATTCCGTTGAAGCGGAGCAGGCGATATTAGGCTCTGTTATTTCCGATCCTAAATGCCTTGACGAAATAAGCGACAGGATAACACCCGATTATTTTTATATTCCGCAACATAAAGAAATTTTCAGCGCGATATCATCGATGTATGAGCTTAGCCAGACTATCGATTTTATATCCCTGCTTGAAAAATTAAAGCAGAACGGAACATATGACGAGGCGGGCGGAAAAGCGTATCTTACACAGCTTGTTCAAACCGTTCCGTCTTCCGCGAATGTTATGACTTATGTGTCGATAGTTCGCGAAAAATATTATCAAAGAGCTTTGATGAATGCCGCAAACGGTATAATAAAGGATATCAATGATAATTCAATGGATTCGGGCAGACTTCTTGATTCCGCGGAGCAAAGGATCTTCGAGATAAGGTCGGGAAGAGAAATAAGCGGTCTTACGCATATTAAAAGCGTAATTGAAACCGAAACCTTTGACAGGCTCTCAAAAATGACCGATCCGCAGACGAGAGGCGATTATATCGGCATTCCCTGCGGAATAGGCGATCTTGACAGAATGATAACCGGACTTAATAAATCCGACCTTATTATTTTAGGCGCAAGACCGGGTATGGGTAAAACTTCTTTTGCGCTCAATATTGCAAGAAACGTCGCGGTAAACGAGGGAAAGACCGTCTGCTTTTTCTCACTTGAAATGACGAGGGATCAGCTCGCTCAAAGAATTTTATCGAGCGAAGCGGGAATAAAAAGCGAAAAAATGCGTACGGGAGAATTGGAGGTCGACGAGTGGACAAGGCTTGCCCAGGCGGGCGATCTGCTCTCTAAAACCGAGCTTTATTTTGATGAAACCTCCGATATCACAGTTCAGCAGATGAAAGCAAAGTTAAGAAGAATGAAAAAGGTGGATCTTGTTGTAATAGACTACCTCGGACTTATGCATTCCGCAAGACAAACGGATAACAGGGTGCAGGAGGTTTCCGAAATAACGAGAAGTCTTAAAATTATGGCTAAGGAGCTTAAAGTGCCTGTTATAGCCTGTGCTCAGCTTTCCCGTGCTACGGAGCAAAAGGGCAAATCCCATAAGCCGGCGCTTGCCGACCTTAGAGATTCGGGATCTATCGAGCAGGACGCGGACATAGTTTTATTCCTTTACAGAGATACTTATTATGACGCCGAAAGAGCTGATGATGAGGATATGAGCGATCCCGGAAAGGCTGAATGCATTGTCGCTAAAAACCGCCATGGCGAAGTCGGCACAATTCAGCTGCATTGGGACGGACAGTTTACCAGATTTACATCTGTGGATGTGTTCAGAAATGATTGAAAAAGTCAGATCCGCAATTAAAAATTTCAATATGATTAAAAGCGGCGAAAAAATAGCCGTTGCGCTTTCGGGCGGAGCCGATTCAATGGCTCTGCTTGATATCCTTTTAAAATTAAAGGATGAATTCGGCTTTGAGCTTTGCGCCGCTCATTTTAATCATAAAATAAGAAAAGGCGAGGCTGACAGCGACGAGGAATTTGTCAGGGAATACTGCAAAAATAACTCCGTAGAGCTTTTTTGTAAATCAAAAGATGTTTTAGCTTTTGCTGAGGAAAACGGCTTAGGCACGGAAATTGCAGCAAGAAAATTGCGGTATGACTTTTTTTCCGGGCTTCCCTGCGATAAAATAGCGACAGCCCACACTTCCTCGGACAATGCCGAAACGATAATATTTAATCTTGCGCGCGGCTCTTCGGCTAAGGGACTTAGAGGAATTCCGCCTGTAAGGGATAAATATATCAGACCTTTGATTTTCTGCTCCGGAGAAGAAACGAGAAATTATTGCGAATTAAAACATATTCCGTTTGTTTTCGACAGCACCAATGCCGAAGATAAATACACAAGAAATTATATCAGGCATAATATAATTCCGCTTTTAAAGAAGATAAATCCCTCTTTTGAAGACGCCGCTTTGCGCGCGGGAATGTCTTTAAGAGAAGACGAGGAATTTATATCGAAGTGCTGTGAGCGTGAGTTTAAAAAAAGATTAAAAAACAATAATCTCGATATTTCCGATTTTGAAAATCTGCCTGTTTCTGTTAAAAAAAGACTGATTTTTAAGTTCCTGGAAGTTTCCGGCGTTAAAGAGCCGGAAAACAAGCATATTAACGATGCTTTGAGTATCTGCTCTGGCGGCGGAAAATGTATGGTAAAAGGCTCGGCTGTGTTTTATACGCAGAAAGGACTTCTTAAGGCTGAAACCCAAGAAAAAACAAAATTCCGTGCTTGTTTTGAAGAAATTTCCGAAGAGTTTTTAAAAAAGAATAAAAAAATTAATAATTTGTTTTTAAATAACGCGCTTGATTGTGATAAAATAATAGGCAATCCGAAAATCAGATCGCGAATGCCTGGGGATAAAATCAAGCTTTCGGGTAGAGGTGTTACAAAAAGTCTAAAAAAAATATATAATGAATTCGCCGTTCCTGCGGAGGACAGGGAAAATCTTCCCGTCGTCTGCGACGACGAGGGTGTGATCCTGATATGCGGTATAGGTGTAGCGCAAAGGTGCGCCGTTACGGATCAAACAAAAAAAGCAATAGTCTTAAAAGCCGAAAGGCTGTAAAATTTTGGGGGATAATATGAATAAGAATGATATTTCAAAAGTTCTTGTTTCTGAGGACGAGCTTAAAAAGATCTGCAAAGATCTCGGAGAAAAAATAACAAGGGATTACAGCGGTAAAAAATTACTGCTTGTAAGCGTTCTTAAAGGCGCGGTCGTTTTTATGTCCGACCTTTTAAGAGAAATCAAATGCGATTGCATTATTGATTTTATGGCGGTATCTTCTTACAGCGGCGTTAAAACCACAGGCGTTGTTAAATTTAAGAAAGATCTTGATATCAACCCTGACGGAATGGACATACTTCTTATAGAGGATATTCTCGATTCGGGCATTACTCTTTCGTATCTTAAAAATCTTCTGCTTGCGAGAAACGCGGCAAGTATTAAAGTCTGCGCGCTTCTTGATAAACCGGGCAACCGCCAGAGCGATATTAAAGCAGATTATGTCGGAAAGGTTATCCCCGATGAGTTCGTCGTTGGTTACGGGCTTGACTATGATGAGAAATACAGAAATCTTCCCTTTGTGGGAATTCTTTCCCCGGAAGTTTATAATAAATAAAAAGGAGTCTTTCGTCTTTGAGTAAAAACACAAGAAATATTTTGCTGATAGTTTTATCGGTACTGATTCTCGGCAGTTCTCTGTTTATGCTTAGCAGACTTTCAAGAAGCACTGAGAAAACCGATTATTCCGAAATTATCAGCTTGATCGAGCAAAATAAGATATCTGAATTTGAGCTTAATCTTTACAACGGTGATCTTAGCTATAAGCTTAGATCCGATGATAAGAAAATTCATCATTTCACCGTTGCAAATTACAGCATTTTCTATGAGGATATCTCCGACGCTGTAAAGGAAATAAATAAAAACGCTAAATCCGACGGCGAAAAGATAACGTTCAATTATGTCCGCGGCGGAGAGGGCGCCTGGCTTACGAATATGCTTCCTTCTCTTCTTCTTTTTGGCGGAATAATCGTATTCTATATCTTTATGATGCGCCGTATGAATTCCACTATGGGTACGGATAAAACTCTCGGATTCGGCAAGGCAAAGATCAAAAAAGCCGATCCGAATAAGAAAACAACGTTTGCCGATGTTGCAGGTGCCGAGGAAGAAAAAGAAGAAATGGCCGAAATAGTGGAATTTTTGAAAAATCCCAAAAAATTCACAGAACTCGGCGCGCGAATTCCTAAAGGAGTTTTGCTTGTAGGCCCTCCGGGAACCGGTAAAACACTTTTAGCCAGAGCTGTTGCCGGAGAAGCGGATGTTCCGTTCTTCTCGATATCCGGTTCGGATTTCGTAGAAATGTTTGTGGGCGTAGGTGCTTCAAGAGTAAGAGATCTTTTTTCAGAGGCTAAGAAAAACGCTCCTTCTATCATATTTATCGACGAGATTGACGCTGTCGGAAGACAGCGCGGCGCAGGTCTCGGCGGCGGACATGATGAGCGCGAGCAGACATTAAACCAGCTGCTTGTTGAAATGGACGGTTTCGGAATAAACGAGGGTGTTATAGTGATCGCTGCGACAAACCGTCCCGATATTCTTGACCGCGCTCTTTTAAGACCGGGCCGTTTTGACAGACAGATCACTGTTAATTACCCGGATGTTAAGGGAAGGGAAGAAATATTAAAGGTTCATTCCCGCTCTAAGCCCTTAGGTCCCGATGTAAATCTTGCCACTATCGCAAAATCCACTTCAGGATTTACGGGTGCCGATCTTGAAAATCTTCTTAATGAAGCAGCTCTGCTTGCTGTAAGGCACGGCAAAAAGGCAATCACTCAGGAAGAAATAGAAGAGGGCACTATCAAAGTGGTTATGGGTACTGAAAAGAAATCCCATGTGGTTAAGGATAAGGATAAAAAGGTCACCGCTTACCACGAGGCAGGCCACGCAATAGTTTCTTATTTCCTGCCTACGCAGGATCCCGTTCATCAGATATCCATTATTCAAAGAGGAATGGCTGCAGGATATACAATGTATCTGCCCGAAGAGGAAAAAGGCCATACTTCGAGAAATCAGATATTAGAGCAGATCTGCTCTTTGCTCGGCGGCAGAGCCGCGGAACAGCTAACCCAGGATGATGTTTGCACGGGTGCGTCAAACGATATTGAGCGCGCAACCGATCTTGCAAGAAAAATGGTTACTAAGTTCGGAATGAGCGATAAGCTCGGTCTTGTGACATACGGTCACGATAATAACGAAGTATTCTTAGGCAGAGATTTCTCTTCAACGCCTAATTACTCCGAAAAGACCGCTTCTTTGATCGATGAAGAGATCGAGAAGGTCGTAATGGTTCAGTATAAAAAAGCGCTTGAAATTCTAAATGAGCATATGCCAAAGCTTCACGCAGTTGCAAAAGTTCTCTTTGATGAAGAAAAGATCTCGGGAGAAGATTTCAGAGCGATTATGCAGGCTGAATAATAAGTTTTTAAAAGCGGTTTTATCTTAAAAACCGCTTTTAAATTTTATAAAAATTTTTCTTGATTTTTTATATCTTTTAATGTATAATAATTTAGTCGTCTGGAGATGTCGCCTAGTCCGGTCGAGGGCGCACGATTGGAAATCGTGTAACTCGGAAACGAGTTCGAGAGTTCGAATCTCTCCATCTCCGCCAATGGTCCAAAAATCAATATGATTTTTGGACCTTTTTATTTTATTTATTTTCCTGCAAAATTTTTAATAGGCGGTATGTGTTATGTCTTATGCAGAAGAAATATTAAAAAAGCACAAAAAGAAAAGGGATTATATTGGATCACAGTTATTGAAAACGGTGTCCCAGTAACTAAAAGAATAACTCCTTCAAACAAAACAAATAATTGCTATTCAGTTTCTAAAGTATTTACTGTGACGGCGCTCGGTATGCTTTTTGATGAAGGTTTGTTATCTGTTGATGAAAGACCTATAGATATTTTAAAAGATGAAATTAATTACAATATAAATAAAAAATGGGAACAAATCACGCTGGATAACATTATTCGTCACCGCTGGGGAATTGAACGCGGATTTCTAGATATAGATGCGGAAAATGTGAATAAATTCAGAGAGAATTACGGATCGGGAAACGATTTTTTAAAAAATGTTTTTTCAGCGGATCTGCCAAATACTCCTGGTGCAGAAAGCAAATACAGCGACGCGGCATATTATCTTTTGTCGAGGATAGTTTCCAAAAAATCAGATAAAACTCTTTTTGATTTTTTACGTGAGCGTCTGTTTGTTCCGCTTGAATTTGAAGAGGCGGCTTGGAGCACTTGTCCAATGGGTTATTCTATGGGAGCCACAGGCCTATTTCTTCGCACACAGGATATGGCAAAGCTCGGTCAAATTTATCTTGAAAAAGGCACATATAACGGAAAAAGGTATATTTCCGAAAAATGGTGTAATTTAGTTTTTGATCGCGGCTATGAACTAAAAGAAAGTGCGCCGGGTTGTTATTCCAAAGGCGGAATGTTCGGGCAGGAACTTCTTATAAATACAAAAAAGAATATTGTGGTAGCTTGGCTTGGATACGATTCCGACGGATATTCCAAAAGAATGTTTGAAGCGGCAACTGATTTAGACTGAATTAAAAAAGTTCTGCGTACTTTATAATAAGTACGCAGAACTTTTTTATTGATTTTATGTTGTTTATTCGTTTGTTATGCCGAGTTTTTTCGCGTCGTTTATCTGTTTAAGTCCTAAGTTTATGAAATAGATAATTACTACCCAGGCAAGGACTGTGAGAATAAGAGGCTTAAGATAATAGGGGAGATTGAAAGGCGTATCCCAAATTCCGTGAAGAAGAACAGGTATCAGGCAAACAAGCAAAAATCTTTTATCATTTAAGTGCTTTTTGCTGATAGTTTCAAAGCCTTTTGCAAGCATAAGACCCGCACCCTCGATTGCCGCCCAGGCAACGTGACCGCCGGGAGCTAAAAGTCCGCGGATAACCAAAGTGTTAAGCATGCTTTCTACACCCTGAGCGGCGCCGTAACGATAGATATAACCCGCAGTTTCAAATGCGGCAAATCCCGCGCCTACAGCCGCTCCAACGAGCAGACCGTTAAGAATAAATCTGTTCTTTTTATTTTTGAATATGAAAAGCGCTACTACCGCCGCTTTTGGTATTTCTTCTATAAGGCCGACCATCATTGCGCCCTGATAAGTGGAAATATCGGTATTAAATCCGAGCGAAAACAGCAAAATGGCAAATATCAGTGAAAGTGCTCCGCCCCATATAAAGTATTTAATAACTTTATAAAAAGGAATATTTCTGAAAATATTAATTTCAAAAAAGAATATAAGAACCGTAACCGGCATTGCAAACGCGCCAACAACTATCAGGCCCGGCAGGAAATTCGGATTGCCGTAACTAAGATATCCTATTCTTAAAGGGATATAAGCAATAAGGAAAAATATAAATATTTTAAGATATACCCACGCGCTTACATTCATCGGGTTAATATCTTTGATTTCCGGTGTCGTTTTATCCGATCCGCAGACGAATACTTCGTCAAGATCCTTTTCCGTGTGCTTTTTAAAAGTGCCTTTAAAAATATCTTTGAAAGAAACAAAGGTTTCGGATTTTTCACCGGTTATCCTGTCAAGATTTTCAGTTATCACTCCTACAGGACTTTTTTTATGAAGAGGGCAGCCGCATTCAGGACAGGAAATATCATTAGGACTTACTTCCTTGCCGCACTCGGGGCATAAAACGACTTCGTTTTTAAATCCGCAGTGAGGGCAGTATTCAGCGGTGGAGGAAATTTCCTCACCGCATTCCTTGCATTTAATCATCGCCATATCAGTTACCTACCTTTAAAGTATTGAACATCACTCTTACAATATCGTTGATCTCATTTGTATTTACATTTTCTTCCTTGGTCGTTATCATAAATACTTTATTATTGATTATAGTAACATATCTGTTATCGATTACGGTGTGACCGCTTGAAGTGTACTTATACTGAATTCCGTAAACCAAATAATTACCGATCTGACCGTTAACGAGATCTATGGTTATCTGAACGTCACTGTAAGCATTTCTAAGCTCATCTGTAAATTTATTCAGATACTGAACCGGGTTGTTATAATTTTCATCCCAGGTGAGCATAATGTAAGGAATACGGGCGCCCTCGTTATCGATGCTCTTTCCGACATAGGTAAGAAGACCTTTTGTATCGGTGTAAACATAATAATTACTCGGAATTTCATAGCTGGCACCGAGATATTGGTCGTTATAAACAACATATCCGTTATTTGTTCCGGGCGCGGTTGATGAAGTGGGGTTTGAGCCGGTTCCTGTTGAAGATGTGGGCTGACTGCTGGTAGTCGGCTGGGGTTGTTCAGTCTTGTTTTTTTCGCGAGATTGGTTTATAATGAAAAAACCGACAACTATTATCAAAAGACCTAAGATAATATATTTATAATCCCTTTGGCCTTTTTTCTTTTTTTCTTCCTTCTGCGGCTCGCCGGATTTTAGTTCATAGCCGCATTTGGGGCATTTTTCAGCCTGATCGCTTATATTGTTTTTGCATTCGGGGCAAGTTATCAATGCCATTAATATCACTCTCCTTATATTAATCAGTATAATTTAAAAACCTATAGTAAACAAGTAACTTGACACCTAAAGCATTGCTTATTTTGTCAAGTGAGATTTTGAGGTGTAAAATATGGAATTCTGTAAAAAATTAAATGAATATCTGGTGCTTTTGGAGTGCAGCTCAAAAGAATTATCGGAAGAATCCGGACTTTCGGAGTCGGTCATCAGCAGATACAGAAACGGAGAAAGAACTCCTCTTGAAAACAGCGAGCAGATCAAAAAAATAAGCGGCGCGCTTTTTAAAATCTCCGAAAGCAAAGGTATCGGAAAATTTACAGAATTTGAAATTTTTAAAGACCTTAACGCTTCCGTTGTGAAGACGGATGATTTTGATTATGAAGTTTTCAGCAGAAGATTTAACGAAGTTATCACCGCTTTAAAAATAAATGTTAATGAAATGGCGAAAAGCATAGTTTTCGATCCCTCTCATTTATCGAGAATTAAAAACGGAAAAACAAGACCTTCCGAGCCGCTTGAATTCAGCAAAAAGGTATGCAATTATATTTCTTCAAAATATTGCGGCTCAAAAGAGCTCGATATTCTATCAAATATCGGCTGTAACCTAAGGGAAGAAATGAGCAAAGAAGAGATGTTTAACGCTTTATTTGAATTCCTTACTTCCCCCGCAAGCGAAGAAGAAAGCAAAGATTATATCGGCGATTTTCTTGAAAACCTCGATAAATTTAACCTCAATGATTATATTAAAGTTATAAAGTTCGATGAGCTTAAAGTTCCGACAGTTCCTTTTTATAAAACGGGCGTGAAAAAATATTACGGTCTTGAAGAAATGAAAAAAGGCGAGCTTGACTTTTTTAAAGCTACCGTTTTATCAAGATCGAAAGAAGATATTTTTATGCATTCCGATATGCCTATGGAAGATATGTCGGAAGATATCGATTTCGGCAAAAAATGGATGTTTGCCATCGCAATGTCGCTTAAAAAAGGCTTGCACCTGAATATAATCCACAATCTTGACAGACCTTTTAACGAGATGATGTTAGGTCTTGAAAGCTGGATACCGATATATATGACGGGACAGATTTCGCCTTACTATTTAAAAGAAACCAAAAACAGCGTTTATAATCACTTAAATTATGTATCGGGGAAATATGCTCTTTGCGGCGAGTGCATTAAAGATCATCATAAATACGGCAGATATGTTCTTACGGATAATGCAAAAGAAGTGGAATACTTTAAGAAAAAGGCAGGATTTCTCTTAAACAAGGCAAATCCGCTTATGGAAATTTATGATATTGATAATAAAAATAAATTCAATATATTTTCTGAAAACGATGCTCATTTGTTATCTGAAAGGCGGAGAATTCTTCATTCTCTTCCTATATTCACAATTTCCGATGAACTTCTTGAAGAAATTTTAAAACGCAATAATATTTCATCGGAAGAAATGCAAGCTATCCTTGATTTTAAGCACTCCGAAGAAAACCGAACCAATGAGATATTAAAGGAAAATATTATAACCGATGTTATCAGCAATGATCCTTCGGAAAGATATCTTTCGCTTGAAAATATGTTTTATGATAAAAAAATAAGCTATACTCCCGATGAATTTGCAAGACATCTTGTTCTGACAAAAAATTATAATAACAAAAATTACAGGGTAATAAACTCCGAAAAGGAAGTTTTTAAAAACATTTCTATCACTATGGCGAGAGAAAATTATGTTTTGATTTCAAAAATTTCGGATCCTTGTCTGCATTTTGTTATAAAGCATCCGAAATTAAGGCAGGCAATAGAAAACTTTACTCCCTTGGTCACCGAAAAAATATAACGCTTATGATTGACAAATCACGCATTTTTTGGTAAAATAATATGAAATGATAAAAGGCGGTATTTGTCTTTTTTCCTTGGGAGTGAATTTTAATTGGCAGTAAGTATGACGGGTTTCGGCAGGGCTAAAGGCATTGTCGGAAATTATGATATAACTGTTGAGATCAAATCGGTCAATAATCGCTTTTTAGAGCTTTCATCAAGAATTCCGAGAGCTTATCAGTTTCTTGAAGAAAAGCTTAAATCGGCTGTTAAATCAAAGGTTTCAAGAGGTAAGCTCGATTTAAGTGTGCTTATTGACGATGTTTCCGGCTCGGATACCGAGATAGCAGTTAATGACTCTTATGTTCAAAAATATCTTGCGGCGGCTGAAATTCTTTCAAAAAAATATAAGATAAAAAACGATTTAAAAATTTCTTCTTTGATTACAAATGGTGAGGTTTTTAAGACCGTTAAGAAAGATATTGACGAAAGCGCCTGCGAAGAAGCGGTTATGTCGGTATTGGAAAAAGCTCTTGATAATTTCATTCTTATGCGTGAAACCGAGGGAGAAAAGCTTAAAGCCGATGTTCTTTCAAGAGCCGATATGATTCTTGAAAAGGTAAAATTCATAGAAAGCCGTTCCGAAGAATCTGTAAATGATTATAAGCAGAGGCTGGAACAGAAAATCAGCGAAATATTAAATAATTCAGATTTTGATGAATCCAGGGTTTTAACAGAGGTTGCCATATTTGCGGATAAGGTCGCAGTCGATGAAGAAACGGTAAGGCTTAAAAGCCATATTTCACAGCTTTGCTCTGTGTTTGAGTCAGGCGAGCCGATAGGCAGAAAACTTGATTTTATCGTTCAGGAAATGAACAGGGAAACGAATACTATCGGATCAAAAGCTCAAAGAATAGAAATCACTTCGGCTGTTGTGGATATAAAATCCGAGATAGAAAAGATCCGTGAGCAGATACAGAATATTGAATGAGGTAAAATATGAAGCTTGTTAATATAGGATTCGGCAATATGGTTTGCGCGGGCAGAATCGTTGCGATAGTAAGTCCCGAATCGGCGCCCATCAAAAGAATAGTTCAGGACGCGAAAGAAAGAGGTACGCTTATTGACGCTACCCACGGAAGAAGAACAAGAGCCGTTATAATAACAGATTCGGATCATATTATCCTTACATATCTGCAATCCGAAACGGTTTCAAATAAAATGCTTAACGACTTTGAAGCCGAAGAAGAGGAAGATGAAGATGAGTAAAGGAAATTTATTTATTTTATCGGGTCCCTCGGGATCGGGGAAAGACACGGTTTTAGCAAAGGTCTTTGAAAAGTATCCCGATATTTATTTTTCTATTTCCTCTGTTACAAGAGCGATGAGAAAAGGCGAAAAGCAAGGCGATAAATATAATTTTATCACGAGAGAAAAATTCGAGCAGATGATAAAGGATAATCTTTTGCTTGAATATAACATTTTTGTGGATAATTATTATGGTACTCCGAGAGAACCTGTAGAAAAATGCATAGAAGAGGGAAGAGATGTTATAGTCGAGGTCGATGTTAACGGAGCGTATAATATCAGAAAAAACTTTAAAAACGCCGTGAGCATCTTTATAATGCCTCCTTCTCTTGAAACACTCAAAAACAGGCTATCCGGCAGAGAAACCGATTCGGCAGAAGTTATCGAAAGCAGAACTAAGGCTGCTTTAAGGGAAATAGCAAGAGCCGGGGAATATGATTATATAGTAGTAAACAACGATCTTGACAGAGCGGTAGAAGATGTTTGTGCAATTATCAGAAGCTGTTCTTTAAAGATCGAAAATCAGGAACATCTTATTAAAGAAGTTCTGGGGTTAGAAAGGAATTGATAAATATGTTAAATCCTGCTATTGGAAAACTTATCGAGTATTATGACAACAGATACCGTCTTGTAACAGACATTGCAAAATGTGCAAGAGAGGTTTCCGCAGAGGCTGAGAGAGACGGCGAAATTCTTATAGAAAAGCCTGTAAGCATAGCTATAAATAAGATTGCCGCCAATCTTCATCTTATTTAATTTTAGAAAATTTTAGAAAAGGGGTGTGCTTTTATGGTAACGGCACAGATTATCCTGCAAGGCGCGTCTGACAGTTACGATAGGAAGTACACCTACGCTGTTTCTTCGGAACTTTTATCTTCAGCCCGCCCGGGTTGCAGAGTGACGGTTCCCTTCTCAAACGGCAATATTAAAAAACAGGGCCTTATTTTATCTTTAGGCGAAGCCGAGGAAAATGAAAAGCTGAAATTCATCTGCGATGTGATAGACAAGGAGCCTATCTTATCCGATGAAATGCTCAAAATGTGCGAATGGATGAAAGAAAACGTATTCTGCACTTATTTTGACGCGGTAAGCGCGATGATCCCTGTGGGTCTTACCTACAGCTTTTCGGATTATTACACTCTCAATGAGGAATTTTCTTCCGTGCTTTTGAATGAGGATGAAAAGAGGCTTTTTGATTTTATATCCGAGCAAAAAGAAGCGGATATAAAAAAGATAAAAAAGCATTTCGGCGATTGTGAATGTCTGCTTTCAAATCTTACGGAAAAAGAGGCGGTTTTTAAAAACCGCGAGCCTGTGAGAAAAATGGGCGATCCGTTAAGAAAGTATTTAAGAATAAAAGCGGACTTTGATTTTGGCGCTAAGCTTACTGTGAGGCAGGAAGAAATAGTTGATATTTTAAAAAATCTCAATGAAGTAAGCTTGAAAGAAATTAAATATTTCACAGGTGTATCCGATTCCGTTATCAAAACTCTTGAAAAAAAAGAAATTATAGAAGTTTTTGAAAAGGAAGAATCCGATTTTAAGCCTTCTTCAAATCCTAAACCTATAAGAACCGAAATCGACCTTACAGAAGAGCAAAACACGGCTTATCTCGGGCTTGAAGCTTTAATGAACGACGGCAAGCCGCATACTTCTTTGCTTTATGGCGTTACAGGCAGCGGAAAAACTTCGGTGTTTTTAAAGCTTGCCGATAATGCGGTGGATCAGAATAAATCCGTTATTATAATGGTGCCTGAAATTGCGCTTACTCCGCAGATAATTAATATTTTCTGCTCAAGATACGGCAATAAGGTCGCCGTATTCCACAGCGCGATGTCGGTAGGAAAAAGACTTGAGGAGTATAAAAGAGTAAAAAGAGGCGAAGCGCTTATTTGCGTGGGCACGAGGAGCGCCGTTTTTGCGCCCGCTCAAAATCTCGGACTTATCATAATCGACGAGGAGCAGGAGCATACATATAAATCGGAAAAATCTCCGAAATTCCACGCAAGGGAAATAGCAAAATTCCGCGCTGAATATAATAATATTCTTTTATGCTTAGCCAGCGCGACGCCCTCAATGGAAAGCTATAGTAAAGCGCTTCACGGCAAATATGATCTTTTTAAGCTTAAAACCCGTTACGGCGGAGTAAAGCTTCCCGATGTGGAAGTTGTGGATATGAAAAAAGAGATTGTATCGGGCAATTCTTCCGCTATAAGCACCGCTCTTGCAGAAGAAATATACAAAGAGCTTGATAAATCAAAGCAGGTTATTCTTCTTTTAAACCGCCGCGGGCATAATACTTATATTTCCTGTGCTTCGTGCGGTTGGGTTGCAAGCTGCCCGAATTGCAGTATTTCTCTTACTTATCATTCGGCTAATCACAGGCTTATGTGCCACTATTGCGGATATTCGGAAAAAGCGCCCTCAAAGTGTCCCGAATGCGGAGCGGAGCATATAAGATTTTTAGGAATAGGAACGCAGAAAATAGAAGAGGAATTAAAATTACTTTTTAAAGACGCAAAAATCTTAAGGCTTGACGCCGACAGCACCTCTTCAAGAGATTCCTATACAAAATATTTAAAAGATTTTTCCGATCACAAATATGATATTATGATAGGCACTCAAATGGTAGCAAAAGGGCTTGATTTCCCCGATGTTTCGCTCGTGGGCGTTATAGGTGCGGATTCCGCGCAATACAGCGACGATTACCGCGGCTTTGAAAGAACATTTTCGCTGCTAACCCAGGTAATAGGCAGAGCTGGAAGATCGGGTAAGCGGGGAAAGGCGATAATTCAGACGGTCGATCCCCAAAGCCAGGTTATTTCTCTTGCAAAAAGTCAGGATTTTGAATCTTTTTATAATTCGGAAATTATGACAAGAAAGCTTATGATCTATCCGCCTTACTGCACGATCTGCCAGATATCCGCTGTATCGCAGGACGCGGCGCTCGCGCAGGATTTTATCGGAAAAATATTTGAGAATATTAAAAAACTTACCGATAAGGAAAAGGGAAAATATTCCGATATCAAGCTTATTATTCTCGGCCCCTCAAGAGCGGCTGTATTTAAAGTGAATAATAAATTCCGCTATAGAATGATAATAAAATGCAAAAATTCAAAGCGAATGAGAGAATGCTTAAGAGAAGCGGTAAATATAAAAACAACAAGAGATATTTATGTATCGGTGGATATAGATCCCGAAACTATTTTATAGGTGGTATAAATGGCAATAAGAAATATTGTAAAACTCGGCGATGATATTTTAAGAAAGGTTTGCAGAACTCAGCTTAACTTTGATGATCGCCTGCACACTGTGCTTGACGATATGGCGGATACTATGTATAATGCCGACGGCGTCGGTCTTGCGGCTCCGCAGGTAGGAATTCTCCGCAGATACTGTATTGTGGATGTGGGCGACGGGCTTATAGAGCTTATAAACCCTGTAGTAGTTTCCACGAGCGGCGAGCAGACAGGCACGGAGGGTTGTCTTTCGCTTCCCGGAAGATACGAAGACGTCACAAGACCGATGAAAGTAAAGGTAAGAGCGCAGGACAGAAACGGCAAAAATATCATCGTTAAAGGCGAGGGGTTAAAGGCGAGAGCCTTGCTTCACGAAATAGACCATTTAGACGGTATTCTTTATATAGACAGAGTCGGAAAGGAAAAATAAATGCGGATAGTTTTTATGGGTACTCCGAAATATTCGGTGAGAACTCTTGAGGCTCTTATAAAAGCGGGACACAGCATTGAGGCTGTTTTCGCTCAGCCAGATAAAAAGGTAGGCAGAAAGCAGATTTTGACTCCGCCGCCTGTTAAAGTATTTGCAAGCGAGCATAATATTCCTGTTTTCCAGCCCGAAAAGCTAAAGAATAACGAAGAGATATTAAAAACGCTTGAAAATATAAACGCCGATATAATCGTCGTAGTGGCTTACGGAAAGATTCTTCCCGAAAGCATTTTAAATATGTATAAATTCGGGTGTATCAACGGCCACGCCTCGCTCCTCCCGAAATACCGCGGCGCTTCTCCGATACAGTGGGCTATTGTAAACGGCGAAAAACAAACAGGCGTTACGATAATGAAAATGGACCGCGGAATGGATACCGGCGATATTATCGAAAGCACAAAAATAGATATTGACGACTGCGATACCGCCGACAGCTTGTTTGAAAAACTATCAGTTGTTTCAGCAGATCTAACGGTCAAGGTTTTAAATGATATCTCCGAACAAAAGGCGGTTTTTACAAAGCAGGATGATTCTCTTGCAAGTTATGCCCCTATCATCAAAAAGGAAATGGCGCATATCGACTTTAATAAGCCGGCAAATGAAGTCAGATGTGCTGTGAGAGGTTATTATTCCTGGCCATGCGCTTATTTCTTCCTTAACAATAAAAGAATCAAAGCTTTAAGCTGTGCGGTAATAAGCGGTATAAAGGAAGAACCGGGGACAGTCATTTCAACAGAAAACGGACTTGCCGTAGCCTGCAAAGGTAGCGATGGAGTTTTATTTGATATCATTCAGCCCGAGGGCTCAAAGGCTATGAAATCATCGGATTGGCTCAGAGGAAACAAAATAAACCCCGGAGAAAAAGTCGGTTAAATGGAAAACGCGAGAAAAACAGCCGTTGAAATTCTTTGTGAAATTGAAAAGAATTCGGCTTATTCAAATATCACTTTAAATAAATACCTTTCTAAAGAAATTTCAAAAAATGACAAAAATTTTATTTATGCTCTTGTTTACGGAGTTCTTGACAGAAAGATAACTCTTGATTTTATAATTTCAAAATTCGTTAAAAAAGGCGCGGATAAGATAAAACCCACAACGCTGAATGCTTTAAGAATAGGTATTTATCAGCTTAAATATATGGATAAAATACCATCAAGTGCCGCAGTTAACGAATCCGTAAAAATAGTGAAAAAATCAAGTGAAAGCTATAATTCGGCTTTTGTGAATGCGGTTTTGAGAAATTATATAAGGCAGGGATGTTTGATTCCTGAAGACGACAGCTTGAAATCAATGTCCGTTAGGCTTTCGTGTCCCGAAGATCTCCTTAAGATATTTATTTCGGATTACGGTCTGGCTGCGGCGCAGGAGCTGCTTAGTTCGTTTTTATCGGCACCGCCGATTTATCTTAGAGTAAATAATTTAAAGACAACTGACGAGGAATTAATATCGGAGCTTTTAAAATCGGATATAAAGACCGAAAAGGTTTTTGAAAACTGCTTAAAGGTTATTTCCGGGGAAATCGATTTTAATAATAATTTGCTTTTTAAAAACGGCTTTTTCCATATTCAGGATATCGCATCTCAAAAAAGTATTGAAAAATTTTCAGTTTCAAAAAACGACAGAATTCTCGATATGTGCTCATCTCCCGGCGGAAAAGCCTTTACTATGGCGCAGATAATTTGTGATAAAGGAAGTATCACAGCGTGCGATATCTATGAAAAAAGAACGGAACTGATAAAAAAAGGAGCAAAAAGGCTTGGAATAAACTGCATTAATGCGCGCGTTTCAGACGCTGCTGTTTTTGATCCCGAATTAGGGTTTTATGATAAAGTACTTTGCGATGTGCCTTGCTCGGGGCTCGGAGTTATAAGAAGAAAACCCGAAATCAAATATAAAAAAATGAAATATAAAACTAAGCTTGAAGATATACAATTTGCTATTTTGCAAAATGCCGATAAATATTTAAGACCCGGCGGCAATCTTATGTATTCTACCTGTACCCTCAAAAAAAGCGAAAATGAGGATATTATTAAGAGTTTTCTTGACAAGTATCCCGCTTATGAGTTACAATATTATCATACTTATCTTCCTCACGATGACGGAACAGACGGTTTTTTCTGTGCGTTAATGAAAAAAAGCAGGTGAGCTTATCAGCGTTCTTTTAGATATAAAGTCTTTCGATTTTGAAGAGCTTGAAGCTTTTCTTTCAAAGACCAGTCAGCCTAAATTCCGCGTAAAGCAAGTTTATAAATGGCTCTTAAGAGGTGTAACCGGCTTTGATGAGATGACTGATATTCCGAAAGATCTAAGGAATTATCTTGAGCAAAACTGTTACCTTTCAAAGGCGGAAATTTACAGGAAATATAAATCGAATATCGATGAAACAGTCAAGTATGTGTTTAAGATGTTTGACGGCGAGCTTATAGAATCGGTCCTTATGAAATACGAGCACGGTTACTCAATTTGTATTTCAACCCAGATAGGGTGCAGAATGGGATGTAAATTCTGCGCGTCGGGACTAAACGGGTTAAACAGAAGTTTAACCGCTTCCGAAATGCTCGCACAAATCATTACCGCTTCAAAGGATAATAATATAAGAATTTCAAATGTTGTTATGATGGGAATGGGTGAGCCGCTCGATAACTTCGAAAATTCGTCAAGGTTTTTAAAACTAGTATGCGAGCCTGACGGTTTAGGAATTGGATTAAGGCATATATCCTTATCCACTTCGGGAGTAGTTCCCGGGATACTTAAGCTTAAAGAATTGGATCTCCCTATAACGCTTTCTGTTTCGCTTCACGCTCCTTTTGACGAGTTAAGAAAAGAAATTATGCCCGTCGCCAGGAAATGGAGCATATCGGAGCTGCTTTGCGCCTGTAAAGAATATCAGCAAAAAACCACAAGGCGGATATCCTTTGAATATGCTTTGATCAAAGGAGTAAACGATTCAAAAGAATGCGCAGAGGAACTGTGCAGGATATTAAAAGGCATAATGTGTCATATAAATTTAATACCGGCAAACCCTGTAAAAGAAAATTCATTTGAAAAGCCGGATACAAAAAATATAAAGAATTTTAAAAGCTTACTTGAAAGCAAAGGGATGAATGTAACTGTAAGACGAACGCTCGGCGCGGATATTTCCGCCTCCTGCGGGCAGTTGAGAAAAAAAGTAAAGGAGGATGAGAACCTTGATAATTTACGGTAAAACCGATAAAGGAATGGTAAGAAAAGATAATCAGGACGCTTTCTTCATTTCCGATCTGCCGGATAATGCCGCTCTTGCCGTTGTGTGCGACGGTATGGGAGGAGCAAATGCGGGAAATATTGCAAGCAAAATGGCGGTCGGGCATATTTCTAATTTTATTCTGAATTCCTATAGGTCCTCAATGACCTCCGATTCGATAATCAAAACACTGAAAAGCGCTTTGATTTCCGCTAATATTGAGCTTTATAACGCGGCGCTATCCGATTTTAATCTTAAAGGAATGGGCACCACCGCCGTTGCGGCGATATATAAAGATAGCTCGGCGTTTATCTGCAATATCGGCGATAGCAGAGCATATAAAGTGAATTCCGAAATAACTCAGATAACAAGAGATCATTCGGTTGTGCAGTCGCTGGTTGAAAGCGGAGAACTTACAGCCGAAGAAGCAAGAAATCATCCTAATAAAAATATGATAACGAGAGCCCTCGGTACCGAAAAAAATGTAATGCCCGATTGCTATGAAATAAATATGAAAGAAGACGATAAGCTCCTTATCTGTACAGACGGGCTTACGGACTTTTTGAATAACAGCAGTATACTCATCCAATTTTCCGGGGAAATAGAAAATGTTCCGGACAAACTTATAGCTGCCGCTAATTCCGCCGGCGGCGGAGATAACATTACCGCAGTAGTCCTGCTTAAAGAAAGGAAATAAGATATGGATAGATTTGTCGGAAAAAGACTTGACGGAAGATATGAGATCCGTGAAGTGATCGGTGTAGGAGGAATGGCAGTAGTATATAAGGCTTACGACAATGTCGAAGACCGAATAGTTGCTATGAAAATCCTCAAAGACGAATTCGTTTCTAATGAAGAATTCATAAGAAGATTTAAAAATGAATCTAAAGCTATTGCCGTTTTATCACATCCTAATATCGTTAAGGTTTATGATGTATGTTTCGGCGATGTGATTCAGTATATCGTTATGGAATATATCGACGGCATCACCCTAAAAGAGTATATCGAGCGCGAGGGCAGTTTAAGATGGCAGGACGCTGTATATTTTACCATTCAGATATTAAAAGGTCTTCAGCACGCGCACGATAAAGGCATTGTTCACAGAGATGTTAAGCCGCAAAATATTATGGTTCTTCCAGACGGCACTATCAAAGTCACAGATTTCGGAATTGCAAGATTTGCAAGGAGCGAGCAGCGCACTATCACCGATAAGGCTATAGGCTCGGTTCATTATATTTCTCCAGAACAGGCAAGAGGAGAAAAGACCGACGAAAAAACCGATATTTATTCCGTCGGTGTTATGCTTTACGAAATGCTTACGGGCAGATTGCCTTTCGAGGCTGACAGCGCAGTATCGGTTGCTATTATGCAGCTTCAGCGCGAGCCTGAATTGCCGAGAAACATAAATCCGTCTATTCCGTTAGGTCTTGAGCAAATAACAATGCACGCTATGCAGAAAAGCACCGAGCGCCGTTATCAGTCGGCGGCGGAAATGCTGTGCGATCTTGAAGTTTTCAAAAAGGATCCTTCGGCAACATTCGATTATTCCTATTTTGTCGACGATTCACCAACAAAATTCATCGGAGGAGCAAATGCTTCTTTGAATTCCAATACCGGTTCTGAAAACAGCGAAGAAAAAGCAAAGAGCAAAACAATTCCTATTTTAGCAGGAATTGCCGCTACTCTTGTGGTTATCGGTATTATAATTTTCGCTATATTTTTCAGATCGATATTCGGCTCTAAAAATAAGACAAAAGAGATCGAATGCGAGAATTTTGTCGGTATGACGATGTCCGAAATAGAAGAAAAATCCGATATGTATAAAAACCGTGATAAAGACGGCTATAATTATAAGTTTGTTCAGGTGACCCGTGCTAATGACGAATACCCGATAAACCAGGTTTACGATCAGTCGCCGAAAGCAGGCAAAAAGATAAAAGCCGGCGCAAAGATCACACTTTATATAAGCTTAGGAGAGGCAACCCAGGTTATGCCTGATCTAAGAAATCATAAAGCCGGCGAGGCTTCTTCCACGCTTTCCACCTATGATGTTAAAGTCGAAATAGTGAAAGAAAACAACAGTGAGATCCAGGAAGGATATGTTATAAGAACGGAGCCTAAGCAGGGAACGGCTATAACCAAAGGCGAAATCGTAAAGGTCTATGTAAGTTCCGGAAAAGCCGAAGTTAAAATCAATGTTCCCGATCTTGTGGGATTAAGCGAAGAAAGTGCCAAAGCAGAACTTACCAAAGAGGGTCTTTTAGCACAGGTTAAGACTGAAAACATTCCTGGCGGCGATAAATACTATAAAGCAGGATATGTATTTAAACAGGATCCTAAAGTCGGCTCGGCACAGCTTTCCGAGGGTGCAACGGTTACTATATATGTCAGCACAGGAAAAGTAGATTATAAAAATAAAGTAACAGTCGGCTTGACCGATACCAATAATTTTAAAGCGCAGCTGGCTATTTATTCGGGGAATAAACAGCTTTCGATCAGTAATGAACTTGATTTTTCAAATGTAAGTTCTTATACTTTCACTCTCTCAACCTCCAATGAAACTGAAAACTATACTGTAAAGATCTGCGCTAAAGACGGCAAGACATATAAATATCAGGATATTAATTTTAATTCAAAGACCGGTGAAGCAACCGTTGTAGCTACTTATAATGAGTGGAAAACACTTCTCAACTCCGGCAACTGAAAAAATGGCAGGAATAATAATCAAAGCTATTTCCGGATTTTTCTATGTTCACTCAAACGGCACGACTTTTGAATGCAGAGCAAGGGGAAGTTTCCGCAACAAGGGGACTTCCCCTGTTGTGGGTGATAAGGTTGAGTTTACTGCGGAAAATAACGGCAAGGGAATAATTGAAAGCATAAAAGAAAGAAAAAACTATTTAAGCAGACCGAATATTGCAAATATTGACCGTGCCTTTATAGTTTCTTCTTATAATGTTCCGTCGCCAGATACGAATATGATAGATTTTTTAAGCGCCGTTTGCGTTTTCAATAACATTGATCCCGTGATCGTTTTTAATAAATGCGATATGGGATCTTTTGAAAAATTCGAAAAGATTTATAATAACGCGGGATTTAAAGTTTTAACAGTTTCCGCAAAAACAGGTGAAAATATAGACGCGCTTGAAAGCCTTACTCAAAATGCAGTCTGCGCATTTATAGGTAATTCAGGCGTAGGGAAGTCGAGCATTATCAATGCTGTAACAGGCGATCTCGACCTTAAAACAGGCGAGGTGAGCGAAAAGCTCGGCAGAGGCAGGCATACTACTAGGCACACCGAGCTTTTTATCAGAGATAACGGCGGATATATCGTCGATACTCCTGGATTTTCCACTATCGATATTTCCGATAATATTCTTGAATTTAAAAACAGACTTCCTTTTTGCTTTCCCGAATTCATAAAATATTTTGAATTTTGCAGATTTTCCGATTGCAGGCATATTTCGGAAAAAGGCTGCGGAGTTTTAAAAGCAGTTGAAAACGGGGAGATAAGCAGATCCCGCCATAACAGCTATAAAAAAATATTTGAAGATTACAAAGATATCAGGCACTGGACTATAAGGAAATAAGATTAGGGGTTTTATAATTGACGATTTTTGATTTCTTTATGCTCGGGATCGGTCTTTCTATGGACGCGTTTGCAGTGGCTATATGCAAAGGCCTTAAAATGCCGAAAATAAATTATAAGCAGACTTTTTTAATCGCTCTGTTTTTCGGCGGATTTCAGGCTTTAATGCCGTTTTTAGGCTGGCTTTTAGGCTCGGGATTCAGCGACTATATTAAAAAGATAGACCACTGGATAGCATTTATATTGCTCGCTTTTATAGGCGGAAAAATGATCTATGAAGCGCTTCACAGCAAGGAAGAGGAAGAAAGCGGTAATTTCGATATTAAAGAGCTGTTTCTTTTAGCGATTGCAACCAGTATTGATGCTTTAGCAGTCGGAGTGGTCTTCGCAATGCAAAAAGCAAATATCACAGGCGGCGTTGCGATAATAGGATGTACAACTTTTTTATTATCGGCCATAGGTGTTTTTATAGGCCATAAGTTCGGAGAGAAATATAAAACAAAGGCAGAAACAGTCGGAGGAGTAATTCTTATTCTTATCGGACTTAAAATATTAATATAAGATCTTTTTTAAATCCAGGTGATAAAAATTGCGGCAAGAAAATAATTCATCTGACCTAAGTGGATTGTTTAAAAAATGTTTTCTTAAGATCAGGTATCCACTGCTTATTCCGGCTCTGATTTGCAGTGTCGGCACATTAGCTTCATTCAAATTCAGTTGTGCGGCGGAAATATTAATAATTATCGGCGTTTTCGTCTTAACGGTATCTGTAATTCTTAAAATAAAACTAAGAAATTTTATAGGCTTTATCCTTTGTATTGCCTGTGCGTTTTCAGTTAAAAGTTTTGAAAACAACAAAAGAATAGTCGATAATTTCAAAGACAGTGAAATAAGCGGCAGCTTTTTAATTACAGAGCTTGTAAGCCGCAGCAATTATGAGAGAGGTCAGCTTAAAGTATTATCGGTAAAGTCGGGGAAATTAGAAAGCGGATCAAAAGTATCTTTCTTTGCTAAATCTTCTTTTGCTTATTCCAAAGGCGATATAATTTCGGGAAAGCTTATAATTAAAAACGGATTAAATAATAAATACCGTAATTATAATATTTCTAACGGCTCGCTCTACGAAACTTTTATAAATAAAGATATCAAAAGATCCGGCAGAAATATAATTTATTCTTCTGCGGATAAAGCTGCGAAATATATTACTTCACTAACAGAAAACTATACCGATAAAGACTCTTCTGCCACGATCTTAGGAATTATTCTCGGAGATAAAACGGGATTTACAGATGAATTTTATTCGAATATCCGTCATTCGGGCATTAGCCATGTAATGGTGGTTTCAGGTATGCACCTGGCAATAATTATGGGTTTTGTAAGAGCCCTTACAAAGAAATTCGGGCTTAATAAATATCTTGAATTTATTATAACCAATGGATTTTTGCTTTTCTTTATGGCTGTTTGCGGATTTACTCAATCCGTTATGAGAGCGGGGATAATGTATATAATTCTATCCCTGTCAGGGCTGCTAAACAGAGAGGGCGATTCTATTAATGCTCTTTGTCTTGCTGTGATGATAATTCTTATCAGAACTCCGTATGCCGTGCTTAATATTTCTTTTCAGCTATCTGTCTTATCAACACTCGGAATTCTTTATTCGAGCAACACCGTTTCGAAATTTATTAAAATCAAACCAAAGCCTTTAAAATCATTGGCCGACTCGGCTCTCACATCTGTTTCGGCGCTTTTGTTTACACTGCCGGTGGTAATATATCAGTTCGGAGAATTTTCGGTCGTTTCTGTTATAACCAATCTTTTGATCTCATATGCCGTAACCGCGGTCTTAACTCTTATGCTTGCAGTCACCGCTATTTCTCTTATTCCTTTCAGCGGAGTAATAGTTTATTATCTTTTTAAGATTTTGCAGATTTTAGCCGACTATTTAAACTCGGTTATAAATTATTTAGGATCACGGTCCTATTCTTTTATAAAATGCTCTGATAAAGCCGTAGCTTTTGCGGCGGTAATTTTACTTGTATTTTTGATTATTTGCGCAGGCTCTAAATTTATGTTTTACATAAAAAACAATTCTTTAAAAAGCAAGGATGAAAAAGAATGCCGATTATCTTTGAAGGTGAGTTAAACAAAATACTTAAATCTTCGCTCGATTTTAAAAGCTCCTATATCCTTTTCGGGGACGATGTTTATTTAAAAACATTTTATGCAAATAAAATCGCTGAAAAATCTTTTGACGGTGATCCTTTTTTCAACTTTCAAAAATTTTCGGGGGATATATCGGTTTCCGATGTCTGCTGCGCTATAGAGCAAATGCCGATGATGAGCGACAGAAAATGCGTCGTTTTAGATGATTTTGATTATGAGCATTGTTTAAAATCCGATTTTGATTTTTTTTGTGAAAAGCTCGAAGATATCCCTGATTACTGCACGGTGATATTGAAATTCGAAACTATCGAATGCGATCATAAAAGAAATGCGAAATTTAAAAAGCTTTTATCCTCCTGTGAAAAGGGAGGCGGAGCAGGAGTTCTTCTTGATCACAGAAAGCCTGCGGAGCTTATTAAAATGCTTTGCGACGGCGCTAAAAAAAGAGGCTGTGAGCTTGACCGCCAAGCGGCGGAATATGCCATTCAAAATATAGGCGATGATATTTTAACACTTAAAAATGAGTTTGATAAAGTGTGCTTTTATAAAAAAAGCGGAAAAATAGAAAAAGAGGATATAGATAAAGTCTGCTCGTTTTCGGTTGAAGCGTCGGTTTATGATTATGCAGGGTGTATAATATCAGGAAATGTTTCTAAAGCGCTAAGCAAACTAAACGATCTGTTTTATTTAAAAATCGAGCCGATAATAATTATTTACACGGCGGCGGCATCCTTTACAGATATGTTCAGATTATACTGCGCTCAAAAAGAAAATAAAAGCAGGGAAGATGTTAAAAAAGATTTCGATTATAAAAATAAGGGCTTTTTGGTTGACAGAGCCTCTGCAAATTTGCGAAATTTTTCAAAATCGAAACTTGATAAGTGCTTAAAAGAAATTTTAAAAGCCGAAGTGCTTTTAAAATCTTCTTCCGTAGAGCCGAAAACAATACTTGAAGAGCTTACCGTGAAACTTATTTACATTGCCAAAACGGGTGAAAAAGTTGTTAAAAATTAAAGAAGCAGTTATCGTAGAGGGTAAATATGATAAGATAACACTTTCAAATATAATCGACGCCGTTATTATTCCTACAGACGGGTTTTCGGTTTTTAAGGACGAGTCCAAAAGAAAGCTGATAAGGCTGATAGCTCAAAAAAACGGCGTGGTGATAGTTACAGATTCCGACAGCGCCGGCGCACAGATAAGAGCCTTTATAAAAAATATCTGCAAGGATTGCAAAATAACAAATGTGTATCTTCCGCAGGTAAAGGGAAAAGAAAAGCGCAAGGTTAAAAGCTCAAAAGAGGGCTACCTCGGAGTAGAGGGATTTAAAAAGGAAGATATTTTAGAAGCTTTTAAAAGGAGCAAAATAGGACTAAACCCTCAAAAAGAAGCAGAAATAATCACTAAAACAGACCTTTTTATTTTAAATTTATCGGGCGGTAAAAAAAGCTCTTTTGAAAGAGCCGAATTTTGCAGATTTTCGGGAATTCCCGAAAACATATCATCAGGCGCTTTTTTAGATGCGCTTAACTCATTATATTCAAAGGAAGAATTTTTAAAGGAAGTGGAAGTATGGCGGCAAGGAGCGGACAAAAATTAAAGCTTTTATATATTGTTGATATCTTAAGAAAATACAGCGATGAAGATCATCCGATATCTGCTGCGGAGATATGCTCAAAGCTTGCTTTTTTTAATGTAACTGCGGAGCGCAAATCGATTTATAATGATATCGAACAGTTAATATTTTACGGTTATGATATTATTAAAACCAGAACGCCGAAAGCAGGATTTTTCTTAGGCTCACGCGAATTTGAAATTCCCGAAATCTCACTTCTTACCGACGCTGTTAAAACCGCAAAATTTATAAGCGCCAAAAAAACAAGGGAGCTTATTTCCAAATTAGAGGCTATGCAGAGCGTGTATCAGCTCAACAGTCTTAATAAAGGTATTTATTTCGATGTTGACTCCAAAACCAAAAACGAAGAGATATATTATACTATCGACACCGTTTCAAGAGCAATAGAGAATAAAAAACAGATAAAATTTGAATATAATGTCAGAACTATAAATGAAAATAAGGAAATAACGATCTCTTCTTCACAGAAGATCATAAGTCCTTATGCTATGACCTGGCAGGATGACCATTATTACCTTATCGGAAATTATGAAAAATACGATAATTTAATTCATTTAAGAATTGACCGTATGCACAGAGTTGAGATCACCGATAAAAATTCGAGGAGCTTTTCAGAGGTAAGCGATTATAAATCTGTTTTTGATGTAGCGGATTATACGAAAAGGCTTTTCGGAATGTACACGGGAAATACCGAAAATATCGAGCTTAAATGCTCAAGGGAAATCCTCGAGCAGGTCGTTGATAGGTTCGGCGACAGTATTTTTATAACTAAGCTTACGGATAAAACTTTCAATATAAATTATAAAGCTGTCGTAAGCGAGGCGCTCGTGACCTGGATAATCAATTTCGGAAATAAAATCGAGGCTGTAAGCCCCGAAAATTTAAGGGAAATGGTAAAAGAAAGGCTATGCTGTGTAATAAAACTCTATGAAAATTAAGGAGTGATTTTTTGAAATCGGCAAAAAATCTTGTATTGTCTATTTAAAAATAAAAAAGAAACGCCGTAAGATCTGCGGCGGTAAAATTTGTGTATAAGAAACTAAACGAAATGATTTGAGCGCATCCGCTTAAATCATTTTTCTTTGTAATAAAGCATACAATGGCAAAAACCCTCAAAATCAGGATCTGCTATCTGCTCCCTAAATTCCTTACACATACATTTTGTGTCCTCGTTTTTCTGGAGCCTGCAGGGGCAGTAGCCGCCCCGTTCTTTCAGACCTTTTTTAACTGTTTCTACTATTTTTTTATCAGGATTGAGTTTGATCTTCATTGTTTGTATCTCCGATCTTCTTTATGATTTCCTGAGCTGCGGAAAATATCTTTTTCGATTTTGCGCTTTTTCCGATAAGAGATTTTTCTGTATCGCGGCAGGATAAAATGAGGTTTTCGGGTAATTTTGAAAATCCGCTTTTATCACAGCTGTCATAAAAATCTTTTCCGAGATTTAAAGAATTCTCTGTGAAAATATCGCTTGATATTCCTCTTAAATATTTTAGCCCCGCTTCATCGGTAATATACAGCACGGCGATTTCTTCGGCGGCTATCATATTCTGAATTCTTAATTTCATACTATTTATCGTTTGAGTATCGCTTTTGCTTGAAAAAGAGCAGTTGATTATTTCCACACTGACCTTTTTATCATCGTTGACATCAGGGCAGAGTTTTTCAAAGTATTGAGCTATATAATCTGTCGTATCGTCGGGAATATAGTTTTCGTTTGAGAATAAAACTATTTTCATATCATAATTTTTTTTGCCTGCACACTGCGAAATGCAAATAGCCAAAACCACAGCCAAAGATATGACCGAAATTATCACCCATTTATAATAAAACCAAAAATTCGAAACCTTTTCGCCGAAAGATTTTGGTTTTATCTCTTCTTCTGAATATTTTGGCTCTGTCGGAATTTCACCACTCTCCATCTTTTTGAGCTTTAAAAATTCTTCCTGAGCGTATCTTTGCTGCTTAATTGTATCGCTGACTTTTTTCTTAGCCATTTTCATCCTCTTTTATAAATGCTTCAAGTCTGTAAATAGGTTGTCCGAGAGCTGTGAATTTTGCCTCGTATTCCGTTTCAATATTATTTTCAAATTCGCTGTTATGTAAATCAAGCGAAATATTTTTAAGTTGATAGCCCTGATTTGAAAATTGCTCTAAAGAATATTCAAAAAAGTGCATATTATCGGTTTTCTGATGAATTTCACCGTTTTTCTTAAGCAGATTTTTATAGATATTTAAAAATCTCGGCGAAGTGAGCCTGTGAGACGCATATTTATTTTTAGGAAAAGGGCAGGAGAAGTTAAGAAATATCATATCCGCCGAATTTTCCTTTAAATGCCTTTCAAGATATTCTGCGGGGCATTCGAGAAATCTCAGATTTTTTATATTTTCCGCCTTTGCTCTTTCGCAGGCGCTTACAATAACATTCGGATCTTTTTCCACTGCAAGAAAATTTATTTCGGGGTGGCTTTTTGCATATTCCGCCGCAAACTTGCCTTTTCCGCAGCCGATTTCCAGATAAAGCGGATTAGCGCTTTCAAACCATTTTTCTATATCAAGATAATCTTTTACATTAATAGCGGTGTTGAAATTCCTGTCCTCGCATTTACTTATATATAAAATATTTTTAACATCTTCGAGCCTCTCGTCAAGATGTTTTTTCTTTCTCATTCTCATAAAGTTCACCAAATAAGTATTGTTTTTTAAAAAGGCTGCCTTTTGCGGCAGCCTGAAAATTATTATAATTTTTCTATTTTCTCAACCGCTTTTTCAAGCAAGGTTTCTTTGTATTCTGTAATAGATCCGTTGTCTTCCATTCTTGCATAATCGGAATTTATCGGAAGCTCAGCTAAAACTTCAAGACCCGTTTGCTCTGCAATATCTTTGTAATCTCCGAAAATATAGTGTTTTTTGCTGCAATCGGGACAAACAAAGTAACTCATATTCTCTATAAGGCCTATAATATTTATATTCATCATTTTAGCCATATTAACGGCTTTTTTAACGATCAGAGATACAAGATCCTGAGGAGTGGATACTATAATTATACCGTCAAGCGGGATAGACTGAAATACCGTGAGCGGAACATCGCCTGTGCCGGGAGGACAGTCTATAAGAAGATAATCAAGATCGCCCCATATAACATCTGTCCAGAACTGCTTAACTGCTCCCGCAATGACGGGGCCTCTCCATACAACGGGGGAATCGCTTTCGGGCAACATCATATTTATAGACATAATTTTTATCCCGTTTTTACTCTCGGCAGGGATTATCCCAATATCATCGGAATATGCTCTTTTTGTGATACCGAAGGCTTTTGGGATAGACGGACCTGTTATATCCGCGTCAAGAATTCCGACGCTGTGGCCCTTGGCTCTAAGCTCAACGGCAAGCATAGAAGTGACAGTGGATTTACCCACGCCGCCTTTTCCGCTGACTACGGCTATTACGTGCCTGATATTATTAAATTCGCCGGTTTTTTCAATAAAACTTTTCTTTTCCGCACAATTGGAACTGCAATTTGAGCAGTTACCGCTGCAATTTTCACTCATAATTAAATCACCTGAATTATTATACCCCTAAATAAGACTAAAATCAACAGTTAAATAAATTCCGTGACAATTTTCTTCATTGAGTTTTTGGGAGAATACTCCCATCTATCAATATGAGAACCCGTGATAAAATATTTTGAGCAGTTACTTATTTTAGGTTCAAAGCTTTCTATAACTATCAGCTTTACTTTCATCTTTTCGGGAATTATGCTCTTTATGTAAACACTTGCCTGCTGGCCTATACTTACATTTGCTTTCGGCTCTGCAAGACCTGCTAAATTAGATGTAAGCTCGATAAATATTCCGTAATCCTCTATACTTCTTACGATTCCCGAAACAGTCTGCCCCTGAGAAAACAGATCGGCATTTTCCTGCCAGGTTCCTAGTAATTCTTTATGGGAAAGAGTTATCTTGCCGTCAGGCGCAATGGATTTTATGATTGCCTTTATGTTTTCGCCGACTCTGAATCTGTCTTTAGGGTGGGAAATTCTTGATACGGATATCGAATCTATGGGTAAAAGCGCAATATTTCCGCAGCCGATATCGCAGAAAGCGCCGAATGTTTCAAGGTGAGTGATCTTTGCGTTTATTATGTCGCCTGGGGTTAAATTCAGCAAAAAGTCTCTTTTGCATATCTCCTGAGCCTTTTTTCTTGAAAGCTGAGCATAGAGCTTGCCGTAGCGGTCGGTTTTAATAGCCGTAACGCAAAAGCTTACAGGTCTTCCTACTCTTGAAATCAGAGCTATATCCCTCGTAGAACCGTCGGATATACCGATAGCGCCGTCTTCTCTGGCGATTATCCCTTTCATACAGCCGAGGTCCACGGTCATATTATGCTCCGCGTCGCACATTATCACATTTGCTTCAAGTATGCTTGAAGCTGACTGCGCCTGATAAAGCGCCGCAGGCGTGGACATATATTTTTTGTTTTCATAAGTTGTTCCGATAAAGCCTTCAGGATAAAATTCTTGCATTTTTATTCAACCTTTCATCTGTATTGTCTAAAGAATTATATGAAAGGGATTTTGGCTTTATAACAAGAAAACTGCCCGCATTTTTTCAGGCGGACAGTTTTGTTTTTTTAAAAATCATATTCTTTGTTGTCAATTTTTTCTCTTAAAGATTTTTTAACTTTTTCCTTGTCTTCCTTGTATGTAACGCCGTACCATTTATCCTCTGCAACAAGCACATTTACTTTCTTTTCTCCGCTTTCAATAAGCTTTGAAACAATGCTCGGAAGATAAAATTCCGATTTCGGAATATTTATAGAAGTATTTAAAAATTCTTTCAGATCTTCTGTGACATATCCGAAAACATCGGGGAAAAATCCCCACATATTCATTGAAACGATCGTGTCGGGTGCAAGAGTGATCCAATTTTTATCGTCTAAAGTATATTTGCAGTCCTGAATTTTCGTTCTTTCGGTTATGTTTTTAAGATATCCGTTCTCAACATCGCAAACGCCTCTTGAAACCGTTCCGTTTTCAGTAAGCGTATTAGAGAGCCTGAAACCTACCATACAGTAATCTTTGCTGTCGGAAGTTAAATGCTCGTAAATTTTTTTGAATGCGGAACTGCCGTAATAATCGTCCGCATTAATTACGGCAAAAGGATTTTTAACGGTATCTTTGCAGCAGTAGATAGCATGGCCTGTGCCCCAGGGCTTTTCTCTGTCCGCAGGGCAGGCATAGCCCTCGGGAAGCTCGCTTGTTTCCTGGAAAACATATTTTACAGGGATCTGTTTTTCGATTCTTTTTCCGACGGATTCTTTAAATTCCTTTTCGATAGAGTGCTTGATAACGAATACGACTTCCGTAAATCCGGCTTTTTTCGCGTCATAAACCGAGAAATCAAGCAATGCTTCTCCTTTAGGGCCTATAGGCTCGATTTGTTTAAGCCCTCCGAATCTGCTTCCCATTCCTGCCGCCATTACGACAAGTGTTGCTTCCTTACTCATTTGATTACGATCCTTTCTTATCTTCGTTTTTTTCTTCAAAACCCTCTGTGCTTTCTTTCATAAAAAGCACTTTTACAGTTAAAATCAGCAGTTTAAGATCCTGCAAGAGGGAATAGGTTTCAATATAAATTAGATCCATATTGAGCTTGTCTTCGGGAGAAGTGTTATACTTTCCGTAAAGCTGAGCGTAACCGGTAAGACCGGCTTTGACCCTGTGCCTTAAGGCAAACTCCGGGTATGCCGTGGTGTATTCGTAAACGTTTTCTATTCTTTCGGGTCTAGGGCCTACCATTGACATATCACCTTTTAAAATATTAAAAAGCTGCGGCAGCTCGTCAACACGGCACGCTCTTATTATTTTTCCTACTCTCGTTATGCGGTCGTCGTCATTGACGGCTTTTTTCGCACCGTCTTTTTCCGCGTCGGTCCTCATAGACCTGAATTTAAGTATATTGAATATCCGCCCGTTTTCCGTAATGCGGTTTTGCTTGTAAAATATCGGTCCGCCGTCATCAAGCTTAATAGCTATCATACAGATAAGCATAATAGGACTTGATAAAATAATTCCTATTAAGGATATTACTGTATCCATAGCTCTTTTAATGAATTTCTGCTCTGGTGTAAGCCCGCGGTTGCGGCTCATAAGAACAGGGGTATCGCTTATTTGGATTTCATAACTGTTGTTTGTAATAATATCCGTGATATCGGGGAGAAGATAAGTTCGCTTTTCATTAGTATAGCAATAGCTCATAATCTCTTTTTGCATATTCTTGTCAAGATCGCAGATAAGCACTGCCTCGTGGCGGTCTATCTGCTTTTTTATCTGCTCCAAAGAGGTTCTCTCAGCATTCAGTCCGCAGTTGATATGAAATCTTTCGGATATTCTTGACATTTTTTTAATAAGGTCAAGACCCGCTTTATAATCGCTGAAAACTGCTACTACCTCTCTTGCAGGGTGCAGCTCAAAATATATCGTGTTAGCGCAAAGAGCGCAAAGAGCTAAGGATATTATCTGATATACCGAGCCTATAAGAAGCGGCTTTACCGCCACCATAGATCGCGCTATTAGAGAAAGCTCAAGATACATCACAATATTCGTGAATATCACAGCGAGCGAAAAACTGTAAATAATTTCGTGAATTCGATAAATTCCTATTTTAAAAGCATTGTAAAGAGAAGAAAGAGTTGTGAATATCAAAATATATGAAAGGAGAACAACATAGTTACCTTTACTGCTGAAAACCGATTCGATATAATGAACATTCCATGTTTCCGCAAACCCGAAAGTTGCAACCGCAATTATAAGAAGTTTCACAAAAAGCATAATGCTTTTGCGAAGTTTGACAGCTGTTTTCATTTAATTGCTTCCTTTAATTTAAAAATCATATATTAAGTATATATTTATTATTATACAGTTGTCAAGAATTTTATTAAATATTAATATTTGCTTGACATTTTATGCCGGGAATAATATAATAAATAATAATGCGTATTAAATGCATATTTAATTGACAGGGTGGTTTTTAAGTTGGCTAAAACTATTAAAATTACTGATGACGGTCTTAAAAAGCTCCAGGATGAGCTTGAAAATTTAAAAACAGTCGGCAGAGCCGATATTGCCGAGAAAATCAAAGTTGCCAGAGGTTACGGCGACCTTTCTGAAAACAGCGAGTATGATGAGGCTAAAAATGAGCAGGCAAAAATAGAAGCAAGAATTGTCGAGCTTGAGGCTATGCTCAAAAATGTTGAGATCATAAAAGAGATAAAAGGAACAGCAAAAGTAGTCAGAGCAGGCGTAAAAGTCAAGGTTTATGACGAAGAATATGATGAAGAATGCGAATACCGTGTCGTAGGCTCAACCGAGTCCGATCCTAAAAACTTTAAAATTTCGGATGAATCGCCGGTCGGAAAAGCGCTTATCGGTAAAAAGGTGGGCGACGAGGTAATCGTTGAAGCTCCCGATGGTGAAATAAAACTTAAGGTTTTAGCAATTTCCAAATAATTTTTCGGGCAGCTGAAAGGTTGCCCGATATGTGTTTTAATCAAGAAAAAGATTGGAGATAAATATGGGTGAAAATAAGGCGCAGTCTGCCGAACTTGATTTGAATGAGATCCTTCAGATCCGCAGGGACAAGCTTTCCGCACTTTGCGAGGCGGGGAACGATCCTTTTGAAAAAACCAAATATTCGGTCGATTCTTCTTCGGTTGAGATAAAGGGCGATTATGAGGCTTTCGAGGGAAAAACCGTTTCGCTTGCAGGAAGAATAATAAGCCGCAGAATTATGGGAAAAGCAAGCTTTGTCGGCCTTAGGGACGGCGACGGCGATATTCAGCTTTATGTCCGCAGAGATGATGTCGGAGAAGAGGATTATGCCGCCTTTAAAAAATGGGATATCGGCGATATAATCGGAATAAAAGGCTTTGTTTTCAAAACGCAGACGGGTGAAATATCCGTTCACCTTGAGCATATCGAGCTTCTTGCAAAATCACTTTTGCCGCTTCCCGAAAAATTCCACGGTCTTAAGGACACGGATACAAGATACCGCCAGAGATATGTTGACCTTATCGTTAACCCCGATGTTAAGGATACTTTTATCAAGCGCTCGCAGATAATGCGTGAAATAAGAGCTTATCTTGACTCCAAGGGTTTTTTGGAGGTCGATACACCTATTCTTCTTCCTATAGAAATAGGCGCTTCCGCAAGACCTTTTAAAACTCATCATAATACTCTTGATATGGATATGTATTTAAGAATTGAAACCGAGCTTTATCTTAAAAGACTTATCGTCGGCGGAATGAATAAGGTTTATGAGGTAGGCAGAATTTTCAGAAACGAGGGAATGGATACAAAGCATAATCCCGAGTTTACCACCGTTGAGCTCTATCAGGCTTACACGGATTTTCACGGAATGATGGACCTCGTTGAGGAAATGAACGGGTTGCTTGCCGAAAAGATTTGCGGAAGTAAAAAGATCACTTATCAGGGCACAGAAATAGATATGGGCCATTTTGAAAGACTCACAATGGTTGAGGCTGTTAAAAAGTACTCCGGCGTTGATTATAACGACTGGGCGACTGATGAAGACGCAAGAAAAGCCGCAGCCGAAAAGGGTGTGGAAGTAAGTTCCGACGCGACAAAGGGCAACGTTTTAGCGGAGCTTTTTGACGCATTCGTTGAAGATAAGCTTATTCAGCCAACATTTATTTATGATTATCCCGTAGAGATAAGTCCTCTCGCAAAAAGAAAACCCGAAGATCCCGCGTTTACAGAGAGATTTGAGTATTTTATAAATGCAACCGAATTCGGCAACGCTTTTTCAGAGCTTAACGATCCTATCGACCAGAAAAACCGCTTTGAAAAACAGGTTGCGCTTAAAAAAGCAGAAGATCCCGATTGTAAATCGGAGGTCGACTATGACTTTGTCACCGCTCTTGAATACGGTATGCCCCCCACAGGCGGCCTTGGATTCGGAGTAGACAGACTTGTTATGCTTTTGACCGACAGCGCTTCGATCAGAGATGTTCTTCTGTTCCCGACAATGAAGCCGCTGGACTCCGACAAGAAGGCTTCCAAGGAAGTTTCGGCTCCTGCGGAGGCTGCTCAGGCGGCTCCGGTTGTGGAGGAAAAAATCGATTTTTCCAATGTTCAGATCGAGCCGCTGTTCCAGGATCAGGTGGATTTTGACACCTTCTCCAAGAGCGATTTCCGTGCCGTGAAGGTCAAGGAATGCGAAGCCGTGAAGAAGTCCAAAAAGCTCTTAAAGTTCGTTTTGGACGACGGAACCGGCACAGATAGGGTCATTTTGAGCGGAATTCACGAGTATTATGAGCCGGAAGAGCTGGTTGGAAAGACCTGCATTGCAATCACCAATCTGCCTCCGAGAGCGATGATGGGCATTGATTCCTGCGGTATGCTGATCTCCGCCGTGCATCACGAAAACGGTGACGAAAAGTTGCATTTGCTGATGGTTGATCCCCACATCCCCGCCGGCGCAAAGCTCTATTGATTGCCCCTAAATTGTCGGTGCTTACGCCACAACTTACGCCAATTTACTCCGAGCTTACGCCAAAAATGCGTTTGGAATTCTGCGATTGCAGACAAGTTCCGATAGCATACGATAAGTTCATATGATTTAAGCCTGCTGATTTCGGTCAGCGGGCTTTTTCTATTTCTGCCCCTATTACATCTCCGTGATGTGATAGGGGCTTTCTTTGTCCCTGAAAGGTGGTCGAAAAAATTTTTTGAAAATTCTCTTTGTTATTTCCGAAAAAAGTTCCCAGTTGGTTAGTGAGGGCAAAAACCTCACGAACCTTGAAAAGCGAATACACATTCAACAGGTACATTCCTGATCGGGGGCGAAAGCCCCAGCCGGATGAAGGTGCGCCACGAACTTCCTGCCCATAAGGGTTATCACGGAAAGCAAGGTTGGTAGCGATTCCGAACCATTCTGAAATATCCGCTTGCTACGGATAAGGCGATGAAACGATTCAGGGACAATGATACTTCCCTATGGGGCTGGCGGAGTACCCGGCAGAGGTGAGATTCCTATGAGTTCGGTCAGCAGCCGAACGCCTGTTGATTTCCTTTTACGCATTTGGGGGATGAGATCGAGTTAAATGCGACCACCAAAGCACAGGACACGCTTCCTGTGTTTTGGTGGATCAAGCGATCCAAATCTAATAAGAAGGAGGAAAAGCGAAATGCCAAACTGTAAAACCATTGCTATCTGCAATCAGAAAGGCGGCACAGGCAAAACGACCACAACGGTCAATTTGGGTGTCGGGCTTGCACGACTCGGCAAGAAGGTACTCCTTGTAGATGCCGACCCGCAGGGCGACCTCACAACTTGCCTTGGGTGGCGAGATAATGACAGTCTTACGACGACCATTACCGACAAGCTCTCCGGGGTTATCCGTGAGGATCATACAGACCCACGAAGCGGTATTCTGCATCACGAGGAAAATGTCGATCTGCTCCCTGCCAACATTGAGCTGTCTGCTATGGAAATGATGCTTGTCACCGCAATGAGCCGTGAAACCATTCTGAGAAGCTATCTGAGCAAGGTCAAAGATAATTATGACTATGTACTGATTGACTGTATGCCTTCGCTCGGTATGGTAACTCTGAATGCTTTGGCGGCGGCAGATAGCGTAATCATTCCCGTGCAGGCGCAATATCTTCCGGCAAAGGGAATGACCCAACTGATGCAGACCATTGGAAAGGTCAGGCAGTACATCAATCCGAGCCTGCGAATCGACGGTATCCTATTGAACATCGTAGATAACCGCACCAACCTCGCAAAAAGCACTGCCGATGCACTGCGAAAGAACTTTGGGAGCGTTATTAAGATATACCGTTCCTCCATTCCTATGGCAGTGAAAGCCGCAGAGGTTGCTTCCAAGGGCGTAAGCATCTACAAGTATGAGCCGAGCAGTCCTGTTGCAAAGGCTTATGCTGAGTTCGCAAAGGAGGTGTCTGCCGATGGCAGGAAGAAAGAGCGACTTCACTCTGCCGACGCTCGATGACCTGTTTTCTACACAGGAGCTTCGGGACGATGCCAAGCTCAGTAAAATCCGAGATATTCCCCTTGAGCTGATCGACGATTTTCCAGACCACCCATTTAAGGTACGGGACGACGAGGATATGATACAGCTTGTGGAGAGCGTCAAGGAGCGAGGAGTCATTACTCCAGCTACCGTCCGTCAGAAAGAGGACGGTAGGTATGAGCTGATTTCCGGTCACAGGCGAAAACGGGCTTGCGAGCTTGCCGGGTTTGAAGCACTCCGTTGCGAGGTCGTAGACCTTGACCGTGATGCTGCGACTGTGCTGATGGTGGAGAGCAATTACCAGCGGTCGCAGATACTTCCCTCAGAAAAGGCGTTTGCCTATAAAATGCGGCTGGAAGCTATGAGCCGTCAAGGAAAACGCACAGATTTAACTTCGGACCCAGTGGGACCGAAGTTGTCAGGAGAACGCTCAAACATTGAGCTGTCATCTGAAACAGGTGACAGTACCTCGCAAATCAAACGCTATATCCGTCTGACAAGTCTTGTGCCTGAACTGCTCGACCTTGTGGACGAAGGCAAAATTAAAATGCGTCCTGCGGTGGAGCTTTCCTATTTGGACGAGGACAGTCAGCGGGCGGTGGTTGATGAAATCGACCTGAACCAATGCACCCCGTCTCACGATCAGACCATTCGTATGCGGAAGTTCTTCACAGATGGAAAACTCACGCCGGAGGTGGTGTCCGCTATTATGGGCGAGGAGAAACCAAACCAGCGGGAGAAGATCGTCCTGCGTGGGGACAAGGTGCGAAGTCTGATCCCGAAGAATATCCCCGTAAGCCAAACGGAGGATTATGTGGTCAAAGCACTGGAGCATTACAGCCGTTTCCTGCGCCAGCGGGCAGAGCGTGACAGCCGATAGGTACACGGAGTATGTTTTCTACTGTCCCCTTCCTCACACTCCAACCCCTGAGAACTACCAGACTATCCGAAATAAACTATCTCCTGATTTATCTCTATCTCTCTAAGCTAAATCTATCTAAGAGCAAACGGAGTTCGCACAATTCGGAAAACTGCGTTTTGGCGGTATGATGAAAAGTTGCGCTTCAAAACGCACCTTTGTCGGAACGGTTCTCATCGGGTAGAATGTGGTCGAAGGGAGTGAAGTGTATGAAATCCAAAATCGCAGTTCTTTTTCTCATCGGTCTTTTGTGTCTGACCATGGGGTGCAGCAACACCTCGCATATTGCAGAACAGCCCGCCCCGGTTTCTTCTTCGGAGAGTAACAAAGCTCCCGACCAATCAGAAACGGCGCAGGCAGAAAAGAAAACGGAGGTTGATCGTCCCCAAAGCACAGAATCGCAAACGGATAGCCGTGCCGCAGAGTTCCCGGCAAGCGTATCGGAAAGTGACACCCAAACAACAGAGGTTCCCGATCAGGCTGACCACAGCACGGCAGTGCTGCCACAGCCAAGCGAACCTGAAAAGAAAACAGACGAGTCCGAACGCCGACCGGAAACCGCTGCCCCGACAGAAAAAGAACAGCCCACACCTCCGGCAACTGAGGAATCGACACCACCGGAACCGCCGAAAGAAGAACCTACTGAGCCGGTCTTTGACATCAGCTACTGGATCAGTTTTGCTAAGAGCTATGCCGAGAGTGTCGGTCTTACGCTGAACAGTGAAGCGGTGTACTGCTGGGACAACCCCATTGATGCGGATGCCGGCTGTATCTATCTGGAACGGGACATACAATCCCGACTCAATCGCTATGCGGCAGATGCGGACATCACCGATGTGTGGGTCTGGTATGAGTCCGTCTCCGCTGGCAGTTATCTGATCTACATCGGATACGCATAAATCAATATTTTGAAATCAGCATCGCAGCAATGCGGTGCTTTTTTCGTATCTACAAGGAGGTACGCAAATGAAAAAACTCTATCGCAGAAGCATTTCAGGGCTTATGGCGCTGCTGATCTGCTTCACAACCATTCTCGGCGGGGGTATCACCGCCTTTGCCGCTTCTTCTTCCGGCGAAGTGGCAAAATCCTATTCCATTGGCTTCCCCCGCAGTGGGGATGCTAATCTTGATTACAGCGGCACTTGGGGTCATGATGAGCTGCATTATATGAACGGCTGGACCTCCGGTGAGGCAACATGGATGACCACACTGCACACCATCGGTTCCTTCGATGGCCCTGCCTGTTACTGCATCGAGCCGGGGGTTCCCCGTCTACTGGAGAAAACCTATACAAGATACGGCGAGGATTATTGGAAGAACTATCCCTCTGATTACAACAGCACGATTGATGCCGATACCATCAAGACACTGCTGGGCAGAATCATGCAGTATGGCTATCAGGGGGACTTGTCCCTCGACTGGCGCTCACAGAATGAATCCGATGCTGACAAAATGGCGCACATGATGGCTACGCAGGTGCTGGTATGGGAAACGGTCGTCGGAGAGCGGGATGCAAACTTCAACCATGTTGACCCCGGCAGTGCTGATGCCGTGAAATCCATGTACCGCACCTCTCACCCGCTGTATAGTCGCTTCTCTGCTTACTACGACAGCATCGAAGCCAGCGTTCAGAGCCATACGGTCATTCCCAGCTTTATGAGCAAGACCCCCAACAAGGCGCAGACTGTCGAGCTGAAATGGGACGGTAATCAGTACACAGCTACCTTGACCGACAGCAATCATGTGGTATCGGACTATACCTTCAGCAGCAACCTGTCCGATATTGTCTTTACGACCAATGGTGACACACTGACCATTACCGCAAAGACTGCCCCTGCGGAACCTGTGACCATCTCCGCCAGCAAGAACAATATCCGTAAGGGCGTTGTCGTATGGAGCGACGGTCACTATGGGCCTGATGGAACCATGCAGGATGCGGTCACTTATGCAGCCACCGTTATGGACCCCGTGAAGGCGTTTCTTAACCTAAAAGTGTCCTACGGCTCTGCCAAGATTGTCAAGACCTCGGAGGACGGCAAGGTGGATAACCTCACCTTTACCGTCACCGGCAACGGCATCAATCAGACCGTCAAGACCAACTCCAAGGGAGAGATTCAGATTGACAACCTGATGCCCGGCGTTTACACCGTGACCGAGATGGATTACGACAAGTATGAGCCGCAGGAGTCCCGCCGTG
>ERZ779922.103-NODE-103-length-72033-cov-4.360944_pt1 | contig 72033 bp, 72 predicted proteins | sample MGYA00511544_ERZ779922 | MGnify/ENA primary metagenome ERZ779922 (study PRJEB29588, sample SAMEA2154516) | human gut metagenome | biome: human gut; feature: human-associated habitat; material: faeces | place: Denmark | collected 2008/2010 ... | reverse complement strand
CCTCCAATGAGTCCTCCGATACACGCCGGACGTTTACCGTAGCCCGGCCTTCTTTCCCGCTATAGCCCGCGCCTATCGGCAGCGACCCCAGCTTCGCGGTCGGAACCGTCAGCACCGCCCGGCCCGGAGGAACGGGCGCCAGGGTCATCCCGAATCTTTTTACGGCCGACAGGCTGTCTGTGTCGCGGCTCCGTGTCAATCCGTTCGGACTTCTGCAGCTCGCCGCGGATAGGGCAATCAGCGTAATGCTTGCAAGTAGAAGCCCTCTGAATGGTACGGTTAAGTCCGCGCACCGCTTTGTAAAGTTTGATATTCTCATTCTGTAAGTCTATTAAAGTTCCCGACAAGTTGTCGTACATCTCCTTATAGGTATCGTTGCGCTCTTTGGCGGCAAGTACCTTACGGTTCTCCCTATGCTTCAGCCATGCCCACAGAGCGCCGCTCGGCGCGAACCACAAAAGAATCTGTATAATCTGCTCCCAAGCCATGCCCGATTCCATTTAGAGAAGCGCCCAGCCCGCTTCAACGTCGGCCATCACGGCGGGCACCCCGTTTTCCACTCTGCTCATCGCCGCGGCGATGGAACACATTTCCCTCCCGCTGTCTATGTTGACGCGCCTGTCCGGATCGATACCGGTAAGCTTTGATACGGTGGAAATATATCCTTTCGTATCGTTCTCCGAAGGTGGCGCCCAGCGGCTGATCATGGTGCGCAGGGTGTGGCAGCCGTTCAGGCGCGAATAGTTCTGCAGCAGTTTGATCATCGCCGGGTAGCCGTAGGCCATCGACTTGAACTGCTTGAAGCTCCCGTCCGCGGAGGGAGTCACCTCCCCCTGCCAGACGGTGCGGCTGTTGCGGATATTGCCCGGATTATTGTTACGGAGTCCTCTGGTCATATCATGCCTCCAATTCTTCCGAAGGATTCTCCGCTGCCGGCTGTTTGGCTTTAAGCGCCGCTTCGGCTGCCGTTTCGGCCGCCTCCCGTCTCACCTGAGCCCAACGTTTTTCGGCGGGCGCGGACTGGTTCTTGGACTGGGCGGTAGCGCCGTCCCAACTGTAAATAGCGCCGATGGCTTCCATTTTCTTGGGCAGCACGATGTAATAATGACGGAAGTTCACCAGGCTCTCCTGAGTCTGCGGACTGGTGCGGGCCTCGCTGTAATACATTTTGGTGGAGCCTTGAGCGCGGAACATGCGGGGACGGTAAAAAGCGAACGAGCCTTTCAGGTCTGTAGCTGCCGGAACGGCGTTGTAGGCCACTTTCACACCGGTCTTGGTGAAATACGGGCAGTTGACATACGTGTATACCTCAAAGCCGAACATGTTGAGCAACTTGCCGGAGGTATAGTTATAGTATTTGTCCTTGAACGCCTGATCCTGCTCCAGGAGGTCGTTCACGTGATCGGAACAGAGCACCAATACCCGTCCGTCCTCGGGAACTTCCATCGTATCGAATGCCCGTTTCAGGGCGATGATGTCAAGGATGGTCAGTTTCTTTCGTCCCGAAGCGTCGGCCTGTCCGCTGGTGGCGATCACCGGGGTTTTATCCGAATGGCTGTAGGGAGCCAGGGCATGGGCCGCTTTCTTGTATTTATTGGTCAGGATCGCGTTGCCGTGTCGCTCCACATCGGCAGAGAACTTGTCGAAGGAAAGGGCGTAAAGCTGATCGTCCGTCACGCGGGTGGCTTTCGTCTGGAATTTATCCAGCCCGACCGGGATGTCGCCTTCCGTCAGATCCTGCACGGGGATCGGATAGGTGGTGTTGTTGATCAATACGTCCGGATCGCCTCCCACATCGACCAGATGGATCGTCTCATTGTCTACCTTGGCCGAATAGTCGGGGATTCCATTCAGGAAGTCGGCTGTCAGCCCCGCATTGAGCCTTTTCACCAGTTCGCCGGTCCACACTTCCGTATAGACTCCCTCGAAAGCCGAACCCGCCGGCATGAATCCGCCCAGAACCATCGGGACGACAGCGCCCGCAATCGCTCCATAAGCGGGGGAAACCCCCAGAACCGTTGCCAGAACCACGCCCATCAGGACGTTGAACAGCGTACCGAAAATAAATTTCTTCATCGTTTTTTCGTTGTTTTTAATTGATTATTAAAACTTCGGACATTCAATGCCGTATTCCGCTTTATAGAGCGTGCGGTATCGGTCCGGATCGTTTTCGCGCATCAGCTTCAGCTGCTCTTCGGGCACCTCACCCAGCTTTTTCCATGGGCCGGACACCCCTCCGGGAACCATGCCGCCCGCGCCGCCCAGCAGTTGTATCGGCTTGGTTGCCGCAGCCATGGAGTCCAGCGTCAGCTTCAGGGCGTCAGCCCCCATTGTTTTGCCCAGATTGATAAAATGCTCTTTCTTGTCGGCATTGAATTTACCCGCCTTGACGGCATCTTCCACCATTTGTGTGACTCCCGCCAGTTTCAGGTCGTCCAATTGTTTACGCAGCTCCGCATTGGCGGTCTGATAGCCCGACAAAACGCCTATCCCGGCAAGGATGTCGGCCTCGGTCGCTGTTTCGAGAAGGCCCAGTTTCAGGGTGATCGCTTTGAAATCGTTCATTGTCTCTTCTGTTTTTGAATTATTATTCCGCGGAATGTCTCCGCTGATGTTTTTCAGTAAAGGGAGGGCGTCGTACTTCTGACCCTCGGAGAGCTTCAGCCCGTTTCCCTGATGGCTCAGCAGCACCCTGTTGTCATCATTGCCGCCGATGTCCACCATGCTCACTTCGATCAGTTTGCATCTTGTCACCGTCGGACGGGTTTGCCCGGGCTTCAGCAAAGCGGGATCGTCACTCGTTTCGATGATGTCGAAATTGGGGCTACACATGCGCAGCGTGCCTTTGTCGAACTGTTGTTTAAGCAGCTTCGATTCGTCCCGCACCTCGTCGAAATAGGGCTCACCGGTTATTTCACCGCCCTCGATGCGGAGATCCCGGATACCTCCCACGATCATTCCGCGCCAGTGCATATAGAGCAGAACAGGGTTTTCCTGATATTGCCCGCAATCCACTCCGTCCGTCTTCACCCAGGTACCGTAGCAGTTCAGGCTTTCGCTGGATATTCTGATTCTTTTTCCCATAACTCGCGTCTTGTTTTGCCGCAAACTTAGAACAGAAGGCGCATCCGGGCAAAAAAGTGTGCAACCGCTCCCAGTGTATGTGCAGCCGCTCCGCAATGCCGCGCAACCTCTCTGTCATTTTTTCCTTACCACCCGGTTGCTGTGCACCTTTGCCGCAGAATCAAACTATTCGGAAGGGTATGGCAAAGGATAAAAGCAAAGAGAAAGAAGTAGCCAGGGCGCTTTACCTGAAAGGGGTTCCCCAGTCACGCATCACCGAATTGTCCGGCATCAGCCGGCAATCGTTGAGCCGGTGGATCAACCAAGAGGGATGGAAGGAAGAGAAGGCGGCACGCGAGATGACACGTGAAACCGTTATCAGCAAATCGTTATCCTACATGGGCAACGTCATCGACAAAGCGGAAGAGGCCGGAGACAAACCGGAAAAGGTGGCGGACACGCTGATCAAAACAGCGAAAACCATCAAGGAGATCGGACAATACACCAATGTGGTGAACAAGGTGGACACGTTGATCGAGTTTGAGAACTGGATCATCGCGCACCGGGAAGATTATCCGGAACTGGACGACAAAACGATTGTCCTGATCAACCGGCTTCACAGCGACTTCATGAACATCAAATTCAAACAGAAATGACGGAATCGGAGAAAAAAGAGGCGCTGAAACGATGGCAAGAGCACTGCGAGCGCCTGATGCGCATCACCTCCAAGCGAAAGCCCGAAAGCGAAGCGGAACGCCGGAAAAACATCGCGCGTGCCCTGAAGGACTACGACTACTTTTGTAGCAGGTACCTGAGCCACTATTGCCAATGCCCGAACGCCCGATTTCATAACGAGGCGGCCCGCTACATCGAGAAGCACCGGGAAATGCGGGCGGTGTTCAAATGGCCGCGCGGACACGCCAAGTCGGTACACCTGGACATCGGCATACCGATGTGGCTGAAATTCAAGAACGAGCTGCACGTGATGGTATTGGTGGGCAAAAGCGAAGAAAACGCCGACAGCCTGTTGGGCGACCTGCAGGCCGAACTTCAGTTCAACCAGTATATCATTGAGGACTTCGGCGAACAGTATAACGCCGGATGCTGGCAGGAAGGCGAGTTCGTCACCCGGGACAACTGCGCTTTTTTCAGTCGCGGACGCGGACAATCGCCGCGCGGACTCCGATTCAGGGAGATGCGGCCGGACTACATTGTCGTGGACGACCTGGACGATGACGAAATGTGCCGCAGCGAGGCCCGGGTGCGGGAAATGACCCGATGGGTCAAAGAGGCGCTTTTCGGATGCTTCGGGGGAAAAGAGGGACGCTTCATCATGGTGGGCAACCTGATCGCGAAGAACAGCGTATTGCATAAGATCATCGATAGCGACACCGTATATACCAGTACCGTATACGCCATTGAGAAAGACGGCACACCGGCCTGGCCGGAATGCTACACCATCGAGCTGCTGCGCAACCGTGAAAAATTCATGGGTTACCGCTCTTTCCAAAAGGAATATATGCACAATCCCGTCACCGAAGGGGCGGTCTTTCAGGAACGTTGGATACAGTGGAAACGGATGCTGAAATTGCGCTATTACGAAAGCCTTGTGCTCTACATCGACCCCTCTTTCAAAGACAGCAGCAAAAACGACTATAAAGCCGCCAAGCTGTGGGGACGGCCGCGCCCCGGACTGAAGAGCGCCAACCACACCGAGCTGCATTGCCTGCGGGCCTTCGTGCGCCAATGCGGCGTAGGCGAGATGGTGCGCTGGATATACGACCTCTGGGAGTCGCTGCCGGAAGATGCCGCCGTCACCATCTACATGGAAGCCAACTTCATGCAGGACACCATTCTGGACGAATTTGAGCGTGAGGGATGCCAGCGGGGGTATCAGGTGCCTATCCTTCCGGACAAACGGAAGAAACCGGACAAGTTTCAACGCATCGAGGCCGTCAGTCCGCTATGGGAACGGGGCGTGGTGTGGTACAACGAGAAATTGAGGAACGACAGCGACATGCGTATCGGCATCGAGCAGACACTCGCTTTCGAGAAAGGAAGCCGTGCCCATGATGACGGCCCGGACGCGGACGAGGGAGCCATCTACAAACTCCAGAAACAGGTGCGGGAAGAGAGCTTCACCCCGCGCATGGGAGTGCGTAAGCCACCTTCCTGTGCCTGGTGAGCGCAACTTGAATTGATAAACCCTAAAACATACCTATAGAATCATGTTCATCACAGAGAAAGATTACATACAAGTGGGAGCGGACGCGTTAAAGATCATGCAGCAGAGCTCTGAGGACAACCGCCTGCTGGCAGAGCAGCGGGCCATGTCGCGCATTGCGGGTGCATTGAGAGGACGCTATGACGTGGAAGCCACCTTTGCCAAAGAAGGTGCCGGGAGGGATGCCGAGCTGGTGGGTTGCGCCACCGACATCGCCCTTTACCACATGGCCTGCTCGCTACCCGGACGGGCCAATATAGAGACACGGGAGGAACGCTACAAAGCGGCTCTGGACTACCTCAAGGAGGTGCAGTCCGGACGGTCTGTGCCGGACGCTCCGACCCTTACCGGGCCGAACGGGGAAGAGGACTGCCACAACCCCGTGCGCTACGGGTCGGTGAAAAAGAATACATACGATTGGTAACAACTGAAACAAAAAGAGATGAGCGGACGAAGAAATCCTGACAGACAAGATATGAGGGTGGGCCGGATAGACCTTGCCAAACCCGCGGAACGCAAACGGGTGACACGGCTCGCCGTAAGCCTGCAACTGCAAACGGAGGCGCTGACCAAGAAAGATCTGCGCACCTGGCGAAACGCCTGGCAATATGCCATCAACACGGACTACCCGAACAGGGTGCCGCTATACGACGTGTATGGCGACACGGAAGTGGACATGCACCTGACCGGATGCGTGGGGCAGCGCAAAGGGTATGTGCTGAACAAAAGCTTCCGCATCGTAGACAAGGCGGGGGTTGAGAACCCCGACCTGACGGCCGTCTTTGAGTCTCCCTGGTTCAAGACTTTCATGGAGCTGGCCCTGGACAGTATTTTCTGGGGACACTCGCTGATCCAGCTGGGGGACATCATCGAGGTGGAAGGCGTGCCGGCCTTCAAGGAGGTGCTGCTGGTGCCCCGCCGTCATGTCATCCCGGAATACGGGGTGATCGTCGCCCATCAGCAGGAAACCTGGCAGAACGGATACGATTACCGCAATTCCGACATGGCGGACTGGATTGTGGAGGTGGGAGGAACGCACAATCTGGGCTTGTACCTGAAGTGCGCGCAGCATACGATTCCGAAAAAGAACGTTTTCAGCTTTTGGGATATGTTCAGCGAGATCTTCGGCATCCCCTTCCGGGTGGGCAAAACAACCAGCCGGGACCCTAAAGAGCAGAGCAGGATCGAAAAGATGTTGGGCAGCATGGGGGCGGCCGGATGGGCGCTGTTTCCCGAAGGGACGGAAATCGAGATCAAAGAGTCTACACGCGGCGACGCTTACAACGTTTTCGACCGTCGCATCGAACGCGCGAACTCAGAATTAAGCAAGGGCACGCTGACCCAGACCATGACTACCGACAACGGCAGCCTCTCCCAGTCGGAAGTGCACAAGGAAATGCTGATGAACCTGATACAGAAAGACGCGGACCTGCTGCGGGATACCATCAACTTCCGGCTGATCCCCCAAATGATAAAGCACGGATTCCCCCTGAAAGGATTCCGCTTCGACTGGTACGAAGGCATCGACTTCACACCGGAACAACAGATCGCCTACGAACGCATGCTGCTGGAAAACTACGAGGTAGACCCGGACTATTTCATCGAAAAGTATAACGTACCTATCCTCAAGCCGCGGGAGAAACCCGCCGTGCAATTGGTAAAACCTTTTTTCGACTGAGCCCCGATGACTACGCGGGGCTGCACAGACGGGCAAGGCTGATGTACTTCGGTGGCGAAATGCCACTGGAAAAAGCAGAGAAGGAAGAAGAAGAAGGAAGGGAACGGGACGCGGATACCTCCGGGGTGGAAGCCTCCTTCGCCCTGCTTATGAGATGGCTTCACCGCCGGCAGGAGTTCACCCCGGAAATGCTGAAGGATGAAGAAGTGCGGCGATTCATCCGTACGCACGCCGCCGTGCTGGATGATGCCGTGGACTATACCCTCCGCCAACGCCCCATGGATGATATCAGCGTCCAACGCCTGAAGGAATCAAACCACGTGTTTTCCGGTTTCAAGACTTTTCACGAACTGAACGAGGCGTTCCCCTCACTGCTTGACGATGACGGCAGCCGAAAGCCCTTTGAACGGTTTTTGAGCGACGTCCAAAAGGTGAACGAAACCTATAACCGGTGGTATTTGAAAGCGGAATACAACTTCGCCATGGCTTCGGCATCCATGGCCGCCAAGTGGAAAGACTGGTGGGACGACGAAGACCGGGACCGCTATCTGCTGCAATACCGCACAGTGGACGATAAGCGTGTCCGCAAAGCGCACCGTGCGCTGCACAACATCACGCTACCCGTCACCTCCAGGTTCTGGGATGAATATTTCCCGCCGAACGGATGGAATTGCCGCTGCACCGTGGAGCGAGTCCGCCGGGGTAAATATGCCGAAAGTGACGAAGCGCAGGCCATGCTCGCCGGCAGCCAGGCCACGGCGGGGAAGCATCAGGAAATGATGCGCTTTAATCCCGGTAAAAAGATGGCATGCTTCCCGGCGTACAACCCCTACACGGTCAGCCGGTGCAAGGATTGCCCTAATCGTCCGGGAACATTGAATCTGGCCAAGATTCCGGAGAACGAGCTGTGCGCGGCATGCAAGGTGATCAAAGAAATGGCAAAATCCAAGGAGAGTTTGCAAGAACAAAGAAAAGCGGTACGTGAATGGGCGAAAGAAAACCTGATAGGCAAAAGCGCAATAGTTCAAGGAGTACAGAACCCCATAGAATTCACCATGAACGGAATCAAGGAGGCACTGAACCAACCGCACAGGTATGTACAAGCCAAAAACGAAGCGCTACGGGACATTATTTCATTACTGAAAAACAGCAAGCATGTACTTGAAAGAGTAGATAATAAAGGAAACCCAATGGTACTAAAATACCATTATCTCAAAATAAAGATTGCGGAAAAAGATTCATATGCCGTCATCAGGGAACTTATTGATGGAAAATGTCAATTCTACTCTATTGTAGAGAAACTAAAAAAGAAAGAGTAAGTAAAGCCTTTAGTGAAGGATCTGCAATCCAACCCAGTACTTTAAATACCCTTTCTTCGTGTTTGCAAAGATACGTCTAATTATTTAATAAACAAACGCTATGCCCCAAAATTCAAACATAAGCAAAGAACTGAAAGAAAAGGCGGCACGCCTTATCAAGCTGACGATAAAGGATATCAGCGTGGAATTGAAAGAGGAGTTCGACCGGAATTTCGAACGGGAAGCGTTCTTCAACGAGCGGTGGGCGCGACGGAAATATAATGATGACAAATCACGAGGGCTGCTGGTACGGAACGGGACACTGCGCCAAAGCATTAAGGCCGAAACCACCGACCACAGCGTGACTTTCAGCAGCGACCTGCCTTACGCGGCCATCCATAACGAGGGCGGCACCATCACCGTCACCCGGAAAATGAAAAAGTATTTCTGGTATCGCTATCTGCTGATCACGGGAGGCAAACGAAGTACCTCGGACAAGCCGAATCCGTCCGGGAGGCTGCAACGCAAAAAGAACGGAGAGCTGCGGGACAACAAGAAAAACCGGGAACTGACCGGGGAAGCTGAATTTTACAAAACCATGGCCCTGAAAAAGGCAGGCAGCAAGATCATCATTCCCAAACGCCAGTTCATCGGGATGCACCCCGAAGTGGAACACCTGATAAAGGAGCTGGTAGCGACCAATGTACAGGAAATCTTTAATTCATAAATTATATGAGGAAATTCATTTATCTCAGCCTGATAGACCGGCTGAAACAACTGAAAGACGAAACCGGGGAACCGGTCATACGGACATTCGACCTCTGGAACGAACAAGTGGAGTTTATCGAGCAGGAAGAGGCGTTCGACACACCGGCCGTCTTCATCGAGTTCATGCCCCTGAAATGGACCAACTTGAGCGGAGGGTGCCAGCAGGCCAACGCCACCCTGCGGCTGCACATCGTGACAACGTGGAACGGAAGCGCCCGGGACGGCTCCGTCTCGCAACGCCAAACGCTGGGGCGCTTCGACTTGTTGGACAGCATAGACCGCCTGCTGTTTAATGCGGGAGACCGATGCGACACGGCATCGTTCTGCATGCTCCGCCGAAGCGGAAGCACCACGAACCACAACCACGAGGAGCTGGTAGAGGACATCTCCGACTATACCTGCCTGGCGACGGAGAACATCAAAACAGGGTGAGCTGCGCCTGCAACTCCTGTTGCTGGCGGATGACGCGCGGATCAGCGCTGGCATTGATCAGGTTGTAGAACGTCTTTTCGCAGATGGGGTATCGGGGCCAGATATAGCGGCGAAGGATTTCACGGTTGCTCAGACCACTCTTAGCGTGCTCGTCGTAGATACGAACGATCTCTTCTACCCGATGCGCATAGCTGCGGCCGACGATCTTGGTACGGTTCTTCTTCATGATCCTGAAAACAATAGGGATTACTTTACTACAAAAATACATACTTTAAACGGAATATGCACCATCTGGACGCCAGAAACTACCTCGCCAGTAAAATAAACAGTTAAATGATTTTTCGTTCAATTGCAACTTCAATACATTGTTTTTTGTTAATTTTGCAATGTAATAATAAAAACAAGATGGAAACATATAAAGGAATACATTATTTTATTGGCAACAATTTGGGATTAGTAGAGCCATCTGATCTAAAAACCAGCTATAGAATTATTTGTATAAAACACAATGGTTTTGAGGTTACTCTCAAAGAATTTGACGGTCCTTATAATACTGTAAAGGAGCTTACTAAGAAATCTCCTCAGTTCAAACACTTACAAAAAAGATCCCACAAGAGCACAACAAATTACTGACCCAAAGTACATTTTTGACTGTGACTTAGGCAACTGTATATTTACTTCTAGTAATGATACACAGCCCAAAGACTTTATTCAAACTATTCAGCATACAATAAAAGGTACTATAATAAAAAAGAATGTATTACGTGGAATACATTCTTTAATAAAGAAAAAATGCAAATTATTCAAGAACTCAAGAAAGAGGACCAAAACGGGACATGGGAAGTAAAATTTAAAATATCAAATAATATCAATAAATAATGGCTAGAAAAACAATCTACTTTCTTTCCCAAAGAATGGGATCATACCCGATTATACCATGAATGTAATTACGCTATTGACAATATGACACCTTGTGAGAATAGCCAATATAAATATAATTCCATAACCCTCACCGATATTCCGGTAGAGATAATCATTAAAATGAATCAAATAGTTTCAATATATCCTTTATACACTAAGTAATATTATATGTCTCGGCAGCAGACATTTACGCCACTAAAACAGAGGTGATGGTATATTATCTGAAAGAACTAAAGAAAGAGGTAAAACAATAGCCTCTACACCTTCCATGTAGAGGCTATTGTTTTACCTCTTTCTCCACAAACTCATTATAGGATAGCTATAATAATTGGTTCTGATAAAATATTTTCTTACAATATTGCTTAAGGGATGCGTTCCACTATTGCCTTGGCTGTATCTTCAAATTCTTTCAAACAGTCTTCAACATACTGATAATGTCCTCCAATAACCCCATCCTTACTATTTAGCTCAAATACAGGCTTTTGAGCTTCTTGCGCCAAAGGTATTAAACTGTGATAGTTCTTAAAATCAGCTATCTTATAATCATCAGACTCTATCACTAAACTAAACTTCGACAAGCTCTCTTTGGATAATGGTTCGATCAAAAATTTCTGTATGTATTCAGGAATTTGATCACCCCAATTTTGATATGCCTTGGTTTTTCTTTTTCTATAAACATTAAACTGCTGTAAAATATACCCAGAAAACTTAGGTTCTCCCTTGGGAAATTCAAAATCAACTTCTTTCATTCTTTGCTTTGCAAAGTTATAATTATCAATCCATTCAGCAAAAACACGCCCTATATTTTGTGAACCCCTTAATGAAAACAAATCAGGAATCATAGGTATAATAAAATTATCACACCCTAATAATATAGCCCTATTCAATGAACCTAAATTAGGCCCTAAATCGACTAATATATAATCTATTTCATTTTTCACACCAAAATCTTTAATCATCCTCAATAAAGAAGATGTAACGCGGAATCCTCTTTCTTGAGCTGCTAAGATTTGAGTCCATGCATTAGATAACTCGCCTTCAAAATCAGAAAGTAAAAGATCACCTATAAAAATCCAAATATTTCTATCAGGTACCCTATAAGGTTCTACAATTTTCACATCACCTGCACCAGTCACAATTGGCTCAATTGCTTTATACAAGCTATTTCCATCATCTCCCCATGCATTATTTATGACATCATCAGAACAAATATGAGCAGTTAAATTACACTGAGGATCTAAATCAGCAAACAATACTTTCTTCCCAATTCTTTCTAATGCATACCCAAGATGGAAAGTAAAAGTAGTTTTTCCAACTCCCCCCTTATTATTAAAAAAAGCAATAGTTTTCATAAGAACAGTTTTTTATTATTTCAGGGCAAAGATAAAAAATATTATTAGTAATATTAAGTTATATCTTTGTTAATTCGATTTTTATACTATTATTATATCGAATCTCCTCTCTTTTGTTCTGTTTTACGTTAATCGTCGAAAGATAAATCCATATATGCAACCTGCACAAGTTCTTCCATCGCATCGCAAAAATCTTCGCTATAGCAAGTTTCAAGTTTCTCTCTTACAATGTTGTTGAATACTCCAATTCTTCCAATTCGAATCAATACTTGACCACGAAAAACCATAACTCATGTCACCATTTGGATGTGTAAAGTCATACACTTCATGACCTTCATTTCTGGGAAACGACACAACATCCTGTTGATATTAGTTTCTCCAACTACTTGCTACATAAATTTTTGCCATTTGACTATAATTATAAGTTTAAATCACTAATTTTGCATTGTTGTTGCACTTGTGGCTGAATGGATAGGCTCCATCTGACAAATGGATATGGAGGTTCAAATCCTTCCAAGTGCGATTGTTGTTAAATTAAATAAAGATAAATTTATGACACCAGTATTATTTTCTATAATAGCTGGGGTTATTGCAAACCTTTTATCAGATTATATTACCAAAAAATATCAGAAAACAACCCCAGCAACAATAAACAACATCATCACTGTGAACTATTATGGAGACGTTCATAATACTTATATTGATAGGGTTGAAAAATAATTTTTTGAGGAAGTGGGGAAACCTGCTTCCTTTTTTCGTTATTGGAGCATGTTAATATAACCACGCCCAGCAGAGTTGGATAATAAACAATATCACAGAATGGCCCATCTTCTCTTGTCAATAAGCCATTTTCTACCATTACATCTAAACTGTCGGAAGGTTTACTATACCCTCCCCATCCTTTTTTGCAGATATTCTGTAAACTAATAATCTGCATTTTGTCTAATTTCACATCCATAATATTCATTTTTGATCTGTTTTAAACTAATTGAAGACCGTAATTTACACCTTTCTTCACCCAAGTAAAAGAACCTTTGATTCTGCCTTTTACCATCTCTTTTACAATATCCTCAATATCGCTCATGAAGACCTGATACTTTGTTTTTTGAGAATAATAGTCTTTATCTTTATCCTCATAAGGTACAAGTAACATTACAGCGGAAGAACATCCTCTTGAATAGCCAGCTATATACAAGTCAGCTTCAAAAACATAGTTGTCTCTTTCTTCGTTATAGGAATCTCCATCCCATTTACATGGCACTCCATTCAGAAAGTGCATTTTCCAAGTTTGTTTCTTCATTTTTGCTCAATTATTATTCTACTTGTTTCAAAAAAGGTTTCCCCTCCCCGTCCGGCTGCCAGTCGATGGTAACCACCGCCTTCACCCGTCCTGTCCCTCCGCATTTCGGACAAGGGTATTTTTCCCATTGTCCCTCTTCACTGTCACGGCTGAAGTATCCTTTGCCGTGGCAATAACCGCACGGATACCCTTCAAAGACCTCCCGTTCCTGTCCGGTTCCAAAGAGGGGTGCCGTGATCAGCACCCCGTTCTGTTTCCTGCTCATACGCTAAGCCTCCGGTTTAGATTCATCGGCCGTATACGGATATACATCCACCAGGGCCGTTTCTTTAATCGCTACTCCCTGATAATCGGCCATCGTGCCCTTCATGCCTTCATCGAGCTTCTTCATGGCGTCACGGAGGTCGGCTGCCTGCACCAGCACGTGGGAACGGGTAGCCTTTTCCGCTCCGCTTTTTTCATCCAGCGTAATGAAGGCCAGCGTCACTTCATACCAGCGGTCGGCCGCCTCTTCATCGCTGGTGAAGAATTCGCTGTAATTCGCCCGTTTGATATCCGATACGGTGAACTCACCGGTGATAAACGGAGTCATTTCCTCGATGATCCGCGCTTCGGCCTCGGTAAAGCTGAGGGCATCCACCAGATAGGGTTCGGTTACTTTTTTATTCATTCCGTTCTCCGTTATCTTCTCGTAACGGATTTTACATTCAAACCATGTGTGCATTGACATAATCGTAAGTTTTTTAAGTTGTTGATTCATTTATTTGATATAGACCGAGACAAGTATCCGTCCGCTCCGCTTGATGAAAAGAACCGTTTCGCCCTCGGCGGAGACCAGATCGGCCGTGATATTGTTTTTTACCTTCAGCAGTTCCAGGTCGGAGCGGACCGCCCACTGAATGTATTCAAGCTCTTCGTAAGTGCCATCAAGCGGAGCGGCTTTGCCGAGTCCGTCCAAAGTGACATCGAGGATGAAAAGCAGCCACTCCGGCATCCTTTCGCGCCGGAGGTTGCTTTTGACGGTCAGGCGTTTCATGCTTCCCGGTTTTTGCGCGCCTCTTCATTCAGCCGGGAGCATTCCCGACGGGCTTCTCCGGGAGTGGCGAAATCGGCGACCGGGGTTCCGGTAGTGCAACTGCCATTGTACTCCATCCGGTAGACCACATAACGGGAGAAGCGGATGCCGCATTTGTATTCAGGCCGACTGTTCATTTTCCTTCTTGGGCTCTACATAAAATGTTTCATCCTGAACCACCTGCACTCCGATCCGGGGAAAGAATTCCGCCACTTCGGCCTTTTCACGATCTGCCAGCAGCCGGTCTTTCGCCAGTTCCTCGCTGACACGGATATAGTCCGGCAGCAGCTCCTTCACCAGATTGGTGACCGCCGCCCAAGTGAACCCTCTCAGGTTTTTCAGCTTCGGCGTTCCGGTACGGAAACCGAATACGCCATGCGCCGATTCCAGACTTTTACGCCGGGCAAAGAGTTCTTCTTTATTCTCTACCGCAAAGGACTGCATTACGTCGAAACTGCGTGTCTTCACCTCACCCAGTTCTGCCAGCCGGTCGGCGTATTTCTCCCGGATTTGGGTGATCTCAAGGTCCATTTTCGACGTGAGGTTCTGAAACTTCGCGTCGGCGGCCGCAAACTCCGCGAAAGCCTGTTCGGCTTGTTCTCGTGTCACCCGGGTGACTACTGTTTTTTTTGTTCTTACCATAATTGTTCTTTTTTAATTCCGTTTATTAATTCCGTTTTGTATCATTAGTAATTATAATTCACTCTCTCCAACTGATCCAGCCTTCGAGGGTCCGTCAGCTGTTTCAGTTCTTTCTCTATCCGGTCTATCACAGCGATCAGGTTATTACGCCGATCGGTCAGGCGGACAAATTCTTCGCAAGCGATGTCCTCGGCGAACAACCGCTCGTGCACCCGGTTCAGCTCTTCCGTATCCCGATCGATGCGGTCACGGAGGCTCTCTATCCGTTCTTTACGGGATTGGAGTTTATCGGACGCTACGTTCATGGCCGCTCCCCCTTTTGTTCGGCTTCACGGATGGCGCGAAAAGTCTGCACCCGGGCGGAAGAGTCCAGTTCGCTTTTACTGTAATACACCTGGCTGCCCTTGCGGTATCCGGTGATATACCCTTTCCGCTGCCAGTCGTTCAGGGTCTGACGGCTGCAACCGATGTACTCTGTAACCGCTTGGGTGCTGATAAAATCTCTGCGGTTCGTTTCCGGTTTCTTCTGATATTCCGCCCGTTGACGACGTTCTTTGTAAAGTTCGTCGACAAGCCCCTCGAGCAACTTCATGCGACGGCGCATCGCCTCAAACTCTTGATATGAAACTATTCTCCGTTCCTGCTTTTCAACATTTTCCACCTGGACGGGATACTGATCCACATCCGGCACCAACTCTTCCAGCGTCAATCTTCCGGCAACGAAGCGGGCGGCGTCACGGGCAGCGAAAAAAGCCGATTCGTCTTTACGCTCTTCCGACACATGGGTCACGTACTGTTCGAACACCCATGCTTCCGTACGACGCTCCTCAAGGATGACGGCTTGCGACAGGCTGGTGGCATCTTCTTTCTTGCGAAGCACGGCCACGGCATGTTTAATTTCTTGTTTACTTCTCATCGCTTATTTCTTTTTACGTTCTTGTTCTTCTTTCCGGGCCACGGCCTCCAACTGCTTTTTCACCTCTTTCAGTTCCGCCGGATTCATTGCGGTCAGATTCTTACGGAACCGGCTGCGGGTCCGGCAGAACTGATTGAGCTTGGCATAGTTCATCCGCCGCTCCGTTTCATCATCGCTCGGGTAGTCGCGGTTGAGAAAGGATATGCGGAGTGATAATCCGTATATCTGCCCTACCAGACGGCGGCTCTCCGCCGAAACGTTCCCGTTAAGGGCAGTCAGCATCCGACGAGCTTCGGTCATGGTCAGATCCTTGCTGCTGCATGTGCGCCCGCCCGTGAAATGATGGATGTAGTTGTGACGGTTCTCTTCATCCATGCCGATGCGCTTGAAAGAGGCATGCAATGCTTTGAGTTGCTGCGGGCTGATGGGGTTATCCTTCGTTGTCTTCATTTTCCTGTTCTGTTAGGGATTCATCACTGTTTAGTACATCTTCTCCGTAATACCTGGCCGCCTCTTCCGGCCAGATGTCAAAATATCCTTTAGGACCGATAAAGCGGCCTTTGCTCAGGGCGCGCATCCCCTCGACATAGATCTTCAACGAGGCGTCGTACGCCACTTTCTTGGCACTCCTCCCGTCCGGATTCTGGCCGCAGGCGTGGCTGATAAAAATAATCAGCTTATTCCGGTGCCGCTCCTTAAACTTGATATACTGGGGATAGGTCATTTGCGTGTATTGAAAACTGTCTATCACCACAAAATCGGGGGACTTCTGGCGTTTCATCCGCAGGCTGAGTTGCTCGAGCGGCTCGCATGTCAGCAGGAAGCGACGGTTTACTTCTCCCATGCCAAAGCGCCGGAGCGTGTTCTGGGTAGTCAGGCAGACGCCCTCCTCCAGACTGTTGTAAACCACCCTCCCATACTTGCACAACTCTTTGCAGAGGCGCATCACGAAAGAGGTTTTCCCGCTCCCCGTATTCCCCCAGACCATCCAGACACCATGTCGCTCGGGGGTACCGAAAGCATCATACCAGGCCCCCTCGAAAGGCAAGGTTTCAAACTTCATGCTGAGTATTTCCGTAACCCCCTTGGCGTTGCGGGAGAAAGTCTTCGCCGTATTCACCGCTTCACTCATGCCTGCTCTCCTTTCAAGCGTTTCGCTTCCAGAATCCGTTTACACGCATGAACCACCCGTTTCACGCGGCGAAGGTCGTATTCTCCCTGGGCCGCTTCACGCTGCACCCGCTTGATTTCGGCAAGATCCGTCAGTCCGTTGGCCCGGCAGATGGCATACACATCCTGCTCGGTGGCGACATTCACATCAAAGAACTTGCGCCCGATGCGGCTGTTGATCTCTTTATAGCCTTTCTTATTGTAGCGAAGGCCGTTCTCCACACGGCGTTTGATATAGTCGGTGGAGAGGAAGATGATGCCGGCTTTATTCTCCAGGCGGTTGTAGATGCTGATGAAATAGCTGAATACGCTGTCCGTCAGTTTATCACCCTCGTCGAAGATGATAAGCGGATTACTAAGGAAAGCGATCATCGAAATGGCATACTCCAGGACATCACGCAAGTTGGTGCCATCCACGGGGGCTCCCACCTGCTTGGCGATCTCACGCACGAAGTCGCTTTTCTTCATATCCTCCGAACAGAGGATATAAAACACGTTGCGGTGCGTACGGCGGTATTCAATGGCGGCGGTCGTCTTTCCGCAACCCGCGTCACCCACCACCCAGGTGGTGTTTTTATACGCCTGCGCATCGGCCATGGCGAAGGTGATCCGTCCGAAGGTGTCATTTTCGGTCAGCGTCCAGCACTCCAGGCTGTAGCCGATCTGAACGGCGACACGACTGAACATGTCATCACTGATACTGGCATATTTTGAATTGCAGATTTGTGAAACGGTAGCGGCGCTTACACCGGTCAGGCTCTCGCTGGCACGATTCTGCGACGGATAGTTACTGCAATACTCTATCAAAGCGTCGCGGATGCCGTCTTTGTTTTCTTGGGTAAACTCTTTCATGGGTTTTAAATGTTATTAAATTGATTATTGAATACTGTTTAATCAGGTGGTCAGATCATGCTTTCGTACAACTCTACATCGGTGATGCCGGATGTCCGCTTGGTATATTCACCCACCGAGGCGATGCCGGCAAGCGCTTCTTCATCATCGTCATCAGGTTCATAGGTACCGGGACCCGCCCCTTCGGGATATCCCACCGGAGCGGTCAGCAAACCCGCGTCATACTCCTTCCGGTAGGTCTCCATGCTCTTTTCGGAAACTCCCACGGGACGGGGCATCCTGAGCCGGACGTAAGCCTCACCCATACAATCGTCCAGTAAAAGTTCCTCGCTGGCAATATAATGACCGACGAGCGCACGCTTATTGGCATGGATCTGGGCGAAGAGCCGTTCGCTCTCTTCCGGGCTGCGATCGGCGGTGGCACGGCAGACGGATACTTTCGGGGTGGCGATGGCGGCGTATTTCAGCCCGCCGGAAGCGTCCTTTTCCCACAGCTCGACGGAGTTCATATCCTGCGGGTCATAGCGGTAGTGAAAGTCGACGCCCACATGTTTTAGATGGAAATTCATATCTACCAAACCGTCTTCATCGTAAACCATATACCGGTATTCCCGCTTGTTCAATTCGAAAACAAAACCCTGCTTGCCATACTTCACGCTGTTCTTGCTGAAAAGCTTGAAAAGTTCCCGTACTTCGTAATCATCCAACGGCTCGGCGTTGGGGCTGCTGAGCGTGGCGTACATTTCCATGCGGGTCATTCCGGTTTCGGAAGTGGGATGCTCCATGGTGTTCCACTCCTCGCGGCATTGGATGTATTGCTTCTTCACCTCCTCCAGGGTAGGAAGCTGGGCGATGTTGGCCATAATCAGGTCGACGTTGGCATGGCTGCTCCGCTTCACGGCGGTGATGTTCTGCCCGGTATAGTTATACAGTTTGTGCAGCACCTGCATTTGGAAACGGCCGAAAGCGCTTTCGATGGTTTTGGACTGGCCGTTGTGAGGCATCGTGGTTTTATGCAGGTGGCAGATCCGCTTAAAGAAAGCCTGCGCCTCCGGTTTCTTGTGTCCGCCCTGGTTATCGGTCACTATCTCGTATGGTTTCACTTTCCAGGTCTCCAGCGCCATGCGATAGGCATCGTACTGGGTGGCGAAGTTCTCAACACCGAAAGAGTAGCCGAGAAACATTTCCGTACAGGCGTCCATCACTTCGTAAACGTCAATGGTGCGGGCTACCATGCGTTTCTGTTTCTTATCATAATCCTTATAATAAAGGTTCAGCTTCGTACCGTCACCGTACCACAACGTGTTCGGCATATCGGGAAGTCTGGTATCGAATTGGGGCATGAACTCGTTTTTAAAGGCGATCTCGCCATAAACGGCGGCATACCACCACAACTTAACAGCGGTTTTATACAGGTAGTTGATCACGGTCTGGGGAGATTCAATGGTTTTCCAGCCTTTCAACTCCGCCTGACGATTGTATTCCTCAAATATCTGCATATCCGTATATACGGGAAATTTGCTGCGCTTCAGCTTGAGCAGCAGGCGGCCTTCACGCGGGCCGATCTTGCAGGCGGACCGGTTGCCGCCATTCTTGTTGACGAGCGCCTCGTAGCCCCGCTGTTTGTAATCGTTGTATTTCTCCAGCAGCCGGGGTTCGCTCTTTGGGAGCGTATGCCGGTATCGGGCACGCATTTTCTCGCAAAGGGCGACGACGGTGTCACGCACCAGCCTCTTGTGAATGAATCCGTTCTTACCATGCAGGGCCGTCATGCCCGTTTCCTGAGCCACCATGGCGTTCAAGACCTTGGCGTTCAAGACGTATTCCGCCTGACGCTCCGCATCTATCTTGGGCGTATGCCTCTTGTAGAAGTCTACCGCCTTACTGTCACTTTTCAATCGTTCATCCATGGGGGAAAGTTGTTTTTGCAAATAATTCTTAGAATCGGGATACTGTGCGTCGTAAGCCACCCGGATAGCGTCTGGCAGGCTGTCATAAGCGACCAGCGCCTTTCGCCCGTTACCTCCTTTCCGGAGGACACGAAACTTACCTTCGCGAACATGTTTGTCAAAATTACATTTACTCATAATGCCACTATCCACCAGTTCGTTAAACGTTACACAGATTGTTTTCCCAAACAGTTCCATAACTCAAACTTTTAAATTGGCGCAAGCCCCGGCATCGAACCGGAGCAGCGAGCCGCCCCGTTAAAGGTTCTCTTCTTGCCTTGCCTCCGGAAGAAGCAACGATAACGCCACCACCACCGTTAATACCACGATCACCATGCCGCTGAAAATATCCCGGTCGGACGCTGACTCGTTACATCCCAGCCAGAGCCCGTAGGCCATGCCTACGGCAACGGCCGCTTTCTGTATTCGTCTCCAAGTTTTCATATCACATTCTTATTTAGTTGTTATTACTCCCAATTGCCACCCATCAACGCGTGCAGGGCACTCTGTTTCCTCCATTTCAGCTCCTGTTCCAGGTCCGGAGCCAACATCCATGCCGGATGATACCGGTCCAAACGCTCGGACACCGCCACGTCTCCCCGGGTGGAAGAACGGTCCATATAGGCCAACACGTACGGGAAGGTCACCGAGTTGCATTCGTCACTCAAAGCTTCGCTAAGCGTCACGCTCCAGTAGGAGTTCTTGCCGTTGCGACTGCCCATCGCCATCCGCACCCGACGAATGGCGAACACTGGGACTCTGTTTTCATCGTAGCGGTCCACCACTACCACGAGCGACCGGCTGTCGGCAAGCCGCTTGCATTCTTCTCTCCAGTAAATCATATATCTTAATTTTTAAAAGGTTACACTCAAAAAAGACTACCCCTATCCATCCCGAACCGGGATAGTTTCGCTACTTTTGTAGCTGATAATAAACATGTATCATATAAACTTTACATCATGGAAAAAGAAAGAGTAGAAGGGATTACCCTTCAAGTTAATGCCATTTTTGCCCGTTTGGAAGCTATTAAACAAGCACTTCCCGAAGAAAGTCTTGAAAAATACCTTAAGTACATGGAGCAAAAGAAGCAAACAATGAAAGAGAAATACGATGTCAACGAGAATCAACTCGAAGAATGGTATCAATAATTTCTTTTTCTCGCTCTGCAATAACTTCTCGCACAATCGGTGTGAGAAGTTGTTTTAACCATTTCCTAAATCTCTTTTTCATACCTTATATCAATTTAAAGAGTTATCACCTTATTTCCCACTCCAAGCTCAGTTGCTCGTATACCGGCTTCTTCGCTTCATACTTCACCCCTTGGTCACGGTTACACCAGGCGATCCGGGTCAACTCGCGGGCCACCCGCTCGCTCACGCTTGTTCCGGCATACACCTTGAGCACATGCTTGTACGACACGCCCAGTTCAAGCGCTACCGCAAAGGCGTCCTTGTCACTCAAGTAAGGAGATACTTTCTCTTTCCATTCCCGGAAATAAGGACGGAACTTGGGAAGGGGAAGTTTCGGAAGATTCAGACGATCTTCAACCGGTGATTGAACGCCGTTCGAAGAGTAACTGCCGGTGCGGCGGATACTCGGAAGAACTTCGTTGGTCACCCACTTGCGGAAGGCTTTGGCTTCGGGCTTGCGGGATTGGAAGATAAGACCGTAAAGGCCGGATTCATTAACCGTCCAAACTTCCCTGTTCTGACCTGATACAAATACTGTTTGTACCAGCTTTTCGTCTTCATCTAAACGTTTGACTGTCATGCTGACATCTTGAAGTCCCAAAGCATCACAAATATCTTTAGCGACAAACCAAGGTTCATTATTAACTACTTCGGTGCGAATATTCACATTCGCTTCTTCGTTGTAAAACACTTGCAAGCCCGTAGCCTGCTGATTGATTGTTGATTTCATATCTTATATTATTTAATGGTTAGTACTTTTTCATAAGGATTATCCTTTTCTTCAAATAGCTTTCCACCATGATTCAAAGCCCATGCTCGTATCAGCATCGCCAACGGAGTTTGTGTCTGAAACTTCAATGCTGCGTATACTGTCACCACAGACACACCTTTGATGTCAGCAATCTCTCTAACTTTCTCCTTGTTAAGCTTGATGTACTTTTCCTTTTTTGCCATATCTTTCTTTGATTAATTAGTAGTTATTCATACCTTTGGGGCTATCTTAATTCTTTAAGATGGTGCAAACTTAAACGTTTTGCGAATACAAACCAAACGTTTTGCGAATTTTCTTTTGCAAAGCATTAATATTTTAAACAATATGAATAAAAAAGGGATGCTTGAGCAACTAATAATGTACTATGAAGAGGGTAACAAAACACGTTTTGCGAGACGTTTAGGAATATCGCCTCAAGGAGTAAGCACTTGGTTAAGTCGGGGTACCATAGATTACGAACTTATATACGCAAAATGCGAAAACATCAATGCCGACTGGCTATTGTCCGGTAAAGGCTCTATGCTTCGCTCTGACAGCCCGCAGTCATCTGCCACGGCAACTCAACAAACAAGACTGGATGATTCTTTAATATATACCTTATATAAAGAGAAAGAAGCCAAGATAGATGAACTGAACATTAAGATGCTCTCCATGTCCGAAGAAATAGGCCGGTTGAAAGCCAAGCTGGGCGAGGAAGAACCCGAAGACCATACTGAGGGTTTAGGTCCTGCGAAGAATGCATCTACAAAGAAACATTCTTCGCCCGATGCCGACAATGCGACATCTGCCACTGCCCAATAAAAAAACAATTAAATATTAAGAACTAAAACAATCATCAAATAATGAACAATATCATCATTACTACAACCAACAATATAGATAATGCTACTATTGAACGATACATTGATGTAGTATCAACTAATGTAGTATTAGGAACAAATGTGTTTTCGGATTTCGCAGCGTCTTTCACTGATTTTTTTGGTGGCACATCTGATACCTATCAAAAGAAATTAGACTTTATATACAAACGAGCTTTAGACATAATCTCTCAAAAAGCAATCATGCTTGGAGCCAATTGTATCATAGGTTTACGAATTGATTTTGATGAAGTGTCAGGTAAAGGTAAATCTATGTTTATGATTTCAGCTACAGGAACTGCAGTATTGATTAATAAACAAAAGATAGACTCCATGCAACAAACAAATAAAAAAAACGGATGCATACAAGTTGACTATCTACAAGATGAAATAAAAAAAAGGAGCCTTTTTAAGAAAGTACAAAAAGGCAAAAAACCTACAGAAGAAGAATGGAGTTTCCTAAGGAATAATTTTGTCCCAGAAATAGCAGAATATCTATTAGAGCCCTTTCTCAGATTATCTAAAGATGATATCGAAATACATGCCCAAGATAGATTATTTAATGATATTTTCCCTGAATATTTTTGTCTATTGAATAAAGAAAGAGCCACAGAGTTATTATATTCCTATATAGACAGATACCCCGATAGAGTTGTTGCATTAGCTGATAAAGCTTATTTATTTAATTCTAATAAGATTAAAGAAGAAATAAAAGCAGGGAATTTAAAAGTTGCAATCCAATTAATAACCATAAACAAAGAGTCATACACTTTAAATGACATATCAGAAATGAAAATTATTTCTGATATGTTTGATCAATTGCCTGACCTTGGAAGAATAGAGCTTGTTAAAGGTGTATTTTCTAAAGGAGAAGAAAAATATATTTGTCCCAATGGACACAAAAACTCTAAAGAAGAAGAATTTTGTAATGAAGAAAAATGTATGCAAAACATTAAAGGACTAACGCAAAAATCCGTAAAAAAAATAGAAGAATTTAAACTAAAAATAGAAACCTTAAATGATTTACTAAATTAACATCGTTAACGTAAATGCCTAAACATTTAAAGCAAGTAATACATGGGCTTAATTAGCAACCTATTGCTTAATAAAGTTTTTCCTATTTTGTAATATACCATCATAATGATTCATTCAATAGCTCCCGGCATCATCACCGGGAGCATTTGCTATCCAACAATCAATCACCTCTCCGTACGTTTTACCCCTCAGACGGAGCACTGATCAGCGGGAACGTTCGTCTAACACCTTCAAAACCATTGTGGTGGAGACAGGATTCGAACCTATATCATGCGTAATCACACACCGGCACCTCGTTGCCTTATCCCACCGCCAAAAGCATGCGCACACATACTTTTGCGACTCAAATATACACATATCCTCCAATATACACTAATAATCAAACACTTACTCAGCTTTCACAATGCAGACAGAAACAAAAACGCCTATACTATCCCCCTATAAATAATCATAAAACAGCAGTAAAACAATATCAAATAAGAAATATCACTATAAAAACAGTCGTTTTTTAAAGGGAAAAAGTATGCCCAACTTTTATACAGATGAAATATTCTAACACAAAAAGTATGCCCAACTCAGTATGCCCAACAGTATGCCCAACTCGATTTTTAACATTTAGAAGAGTAAATCACAATTATACATTATCCATTCTTCCCCGCCTGTCGTTTATCGGACTTTAAACAGTCTCCTAAACAGTTTTACCAACAATAAAGCCGCCCAGAATACCGTTTTAATGGCTTCTGAGCGGCTTTTATATGAAATCCAGCTGGAATTATTGGCTTATGTAAACTTGCACTGTTTTATCTGTTTAAATACCCCTCTCCATGTAACTTAAAAACCAACCATTGTAACGTATCGTTTTATTTTTCTCACTTTCACAAATTGTCTTCAAACTCCCTATTCATGGGCAATAGAGCGCATTTTCGCAGCCGCCGTAGTTTACACAGATCGTTATATGCCCCTTATACCTAAGTAATGGTAGGGCTACACCCCTCTCGGATACAAGCTTTCGGAAGAGTCATTAAGAGTAGAACGTAGTATCCGGGAAGATACATTATTATATTAAAGAAATAAGTTCTTATCTGAAGTCATAGAGATTCTGCCGGGTCTGTTCAAAATCGTTTTGCCGGAATCGGTGCCACAAGGCCTGTCCTCTATTTCTAAAAGAATCCACAATTCAGCCTATCGATCCCCCATGCCGGAAATTTGGCTTCCAACCAACAGATGTGTTTAAATATAGGACGAAAAGAATGTTTTTGCTCACGTTCTTTGTCATCTGAAAGATTTTCCATAACTTGCAACTTTTATCGGTTAAGCTTGTACAATGTCCCATTATGTTAATCTTTCAATAGCATTGAGCTATCATACTTAATGCATAGAAAAAGAGGGAATATTGTCAACTGATAAACACTTTTGTTAAATCAAAATAGTTTTTAATATCATAAACAATTATAGTATGAAGAAAAATAAGATTTTAATTATTATACCTTCAAGGTTTGCGTCAACCCGTTTGCCGGAGAAGCCCTTAGTGAAAATAGCGGGAAAAGAAATGGTTTTGCGCGTTGCAGAGATTGCCAACTATGTTTGTAATAAGGTAGAAGGATGCAATTACATCGTCGCAACAGACCACGAAAAAATCGTTAATTTTTGCAAGGAGAATAATATAGCTGTAATGATGACTTCCGAGAACTGCAAAAGTGGAACAGAAAGATGCTGGGATGTCACAACCAAAATTGCTGAGAAACCGGATTTTATAGTCAATCTGCAAGGAGACAATCCGTTATGTCCACCCTGGTTTATAGAACAGTTGATTGAAGCTTGGAAAAATGATAAGGAAGGACAGGTTTTCACTCCCAGCCTCCATTTATCTTGGGAAGAGTATGACCGGATGAAAGAATCAAAGAAAATCACACCATATAGCGGGACAACGGTTGAAGTCGATAAATTTGGATACGCGCTTGCATTCAGTAAAGCTATGATTCCCGTGATAAGAAATGAAGAAAAGGTCAGAAAAATTCTTGATAAATCTCCTGTCAGACGTCATATCGGACTTTATTCGTATACTTACGACGCGCTCAAAAAATATTTTGAAGTAGAAGCTTCTCCTTATGAGCTTCCTGAAGGATTAGAGCAAATGAGATTTTTACATAACAGGATACCTGTAAAAATGATAGATGTAGACTATAGAAACCGTAAATCCATGTCCGGAGTTGATTCACCGGAAGATATCGAAAGAGCTGAAAAAATAATCGCCGAATTTGGAGAATTCAATCTTTCACCGGAATGAAAACGGAAGATATAGCGATCAGCATAACCGGTTATTCTTACAGTAATATAAAAGAGACGATACCTGACGGAGTTGATAAGGAGGAAATTGCTGCCGTGTACGAGGAAATCATTGATGAATATTTGCAAAAAGGAATTCCCCGGGAAATACCAGCTTTAATAAATGTCAGTGGAGTTCCGGGGGCAGGCAAATCGACTTTTTGCAAAAAACTGCTTGCTATGCCTGAAAATTCAAGTGCAATCTATATTGGATTTGATGCAATCATGGAAAACGAGCGTTTACCCTATATTAGAGAAGAGGTCAACCATGCGGAAGAAGCATTCAAAAGATGGGAGCTTTCTGCAAGGATCGCCGGTTATGAATTACTTAAGAGAGCTATAGAAAATAAGTATTTGATTATATTCGATCATTCGTCTGCGCTCTCCCAACACATTGATTTATTTAATCTGTTATTGTCTGAGGGATACGAAGTTCACTTTAATTTTATTTTTATCCCGGAAGAAGAAGCCAGGAGGCGAGCGAAAAACAGGAAACGTTATATACCTCCATATTATATTGAGGAAAGAAGCAAAACCCTTCAATATTTATTGCCTGAATATAAACGAATTTGTACCACTTTTAAACAAATAGAACCAATGAGAACCAGACTTATCATAGCCCGTCACGGGAATACGTTTCGCCCGGAAGAAACTCCGACAAGAGTCGGAGCAAAAACCGATCTACCATTAGTCGAAGAATTTAAGGGAAGAAGTATCGGAAGATATTTAAAAGAACATGATATGATCCCTGACGTAATCTATGCGGCTCCACTTTTGCGTACCATGCAGACAGCCCGGTTAGCTGTTCAGACCATCGGTCTGGATTCAGATATTTCTCCATTAAACGCTTTTGTCGAGATCGACTATGGTGTTGACGAAAATAAAACGGAAGAAGAAGTGAGGTTACGTTTAGGAAATGGAAATATCGAAAAAGGGAAAAAAATAATTGAAGATTGGGATAAAAATGCAGTTGTACCTGATGGATGGAAAGTAGATCCGGACCAAATCATTCATACTTGGCTGGATTTCGCAGAGAAGACTGTGATACCTCATCAGACAACTTTACTTGTCACTTCTAATGGAATTATACGCTTTGCTCCCTATTTGACGGGAGATTTTGAGAAGTTCGCCCAAGAGCATAAAATAAAAGTGGCTCCGGGAGGACTTTGTATTTTTGATAAAAACGATGGTGATTCATTCTGGACTTGCTCTGCCTGGAATGTCAAGCCTTATGAACTATATGCAGATAGCCGCTACTGAAAATACGATTTACACCTCTCCTGGCGCATCAAAGATTTTTTGTTATACGCCTTCCATTCTTGTCACACCAACGGGACGTTTAATAGTTTCTTTCGATTTAGGAGGAGAAGGTGTAAAAAGTATAGAGGGCCATAAGTCATCCAGAGCTGGTGGAAGCAGATTTGGACAAGGGAAAATATTCATTTCTGATGATAATGGACAGAAATGGACTTTCGTTCAAAATTTCCCGTTTTGGCATGCACGTCTGTTCACAATAGGTAACAGCATCTACCTGATCGGTCATGCCGGGGATATTTGTATAATGAAATCGGAAGATAATGGTGAAAGCTGGTCTGACACCTATTTCCTCACCCACGGAGAAAAGTGGCATTCTTCAGCCTGCAATGTCCTTTTTTCCAATGGGAATGTATCTTTAGCCATGGAGCAACGTTGCCGATTGAACGAAGTGACAGGATGGGACGTAGCCGGATTATCCCCTACGCTGTTTCGAGCTTGTGTCGAGGACAATCTTTGCCTTGCATCTTCATGGAGCAGATCTGAAAAATTTATTTATAAGGAAGTGTTTGATGGAGCCAAATTGGATTTTTTCGGCATTCCGTTTTATGATTGTGAAACCAATAAGCCCAAGGAAATAGCGACAGGTATCAACAATGCTCCCCTAGGCTGGCTTGAAGCAAATGTAGTTAAATTTGTAGATAAAGACCATATTTGGCATACTGATTTGAAAGAAGTTTTTCATCTTTTTCTAAGAGCCCATACAGGAGGTGTCAATTATGCACACCTCTTTAAAATAGAAATACAAGACGACCAAAGTATGATTCCCTCATTGGAGCACACCCCTTCCGGACAAAAGATTTCATATATCCCATTTCCCGGCGGACATCTGAAATTCTTTATCATATATGATGAACTGACAAGATTTTATTGGTTAGTGTCCAATCAGGCCACAGACTCTATGAGACGTGTCAGCTCTTTATCAAATATAAAGAGATATGGATTACCTAATAATGAACGACACCGGTTACAACTTCATTTTTCAAGGAATTGCGTAGACTGGTGTTTTGCCGGAATGGTGGCTTGCTCTACAAATGAATTATATTCAAGAAATTATCCTTCAGCGGTAATCAAAGGAGATGATTTGCATATTGTCTGCCGATCAGCCGATGAACATGCACTCAACCCTCAATATAATAACATGATAACTCATCATATCGTGAGTAACTTTCGTCAGCTTATATATTGATTCATGACTGATTAACCGATATTGTTACAGATCATATCTAAAAATCGACAGAGGCATAATACCCGACATCATCTCCACAAACTTTACCTAAAACAATCCCGGGTAAATCTCTCCTCCGGTATCGCTCACGTTAAGGGTCTGCAACAGTTTGCCGTCCGGAGCATAAAACAACTGAAACTCAGAGTCTGTATTATACTCTTCCACTTCTATCACAATTACCGCCGGCTGCTTAGGGAAAGTGATGATTCTTACATCTTCCAGTTGCATAGATGCCATCGTACTTTGCATAAAGGCCTTTGCCACAGCGGCAGGAACAGCCTCCAGAGTTTCGACATCTACCTCCGTCATCAACCATTTGCCCTTATCACTAAACCAGACGTTTAATTCCCGTCCGTCCACCCTGATATCGGCAATGTGATAGTCTCCCTTTCGTTGCCAATCAACTGTAGTAACTTTGGGATACATTTTCTGAAAGGTTTCCTGTACTTTATCGGGAGGTGGAAAGCCGGCTGCAAAAACAGAGACGGAAATCAGCAACAGCAATCCTGTCAACAAATTAAATTTAAGCTTTTTCATAATGAGGTTCTTTTTAATTTCAAGTTTGATAAGTAACAATAAGAGGAGTATTTTGTTTGTGGAATAATTCCACAAACATGTGGCAAATTCCACATGCTTATCCCCAAATTATACTTCATTAGCGGCTCATACGATTCTTTCACAGCTGGCATAATCTTTGTCTATTTCATCCATTAGTTTCTTTTCAGAGAAACCCAATAATTGTATCACCTAAAAGAAAAATTATGAAAAAGTAGAAGAAGTAAGAACTAACTAGACTCCGATTCGGAAGCAAGAATGGAGTAGTAAAAGAAGTAGAAAACTGAAAAACATGTTTAACTCAAACCTATTTTATTTATGACGAAAAAAAGTAACCTATCCTTAAGGTTTACAAGAGTATGGGAAAAACACTGCCTGAAAACAGCAGCCGCAACTTTATTACTGTGCTGCGTGCTGCCCGTACAAGCAAAAGCCGATACTTACAAAACACAAGAGACTGCAAGTATACAACAGCAAACAGTGAAGACCACCGGTGTTATCATCGACAACACGGGTGAGCCTCTTATTGGAGTTTCCGTAAAAGTGCAGGGCACCAATACCGGAACCATCACTGACCTGGATGGAAAATTCTCAATTGACACTCCCCCAAAAGCTCTCCTTGAGTTTTCATTTATCGGTTATAAAACCATTACCATGGAAGTGACCGGAAAGGAACTCCATATCACTATGCAGGAAGATTCAAAACAATTGGACGAAGTGGTAGTAGTGGGTTACGGCTCACAAAAGAAAGTAAACGTTACTGGTTCTGTAAGCATGGTCAATGCAGACGTCTTGGAATCACGTCCCGTACAAAATGTGTCACAAGCATTACAAGGGGTTATTCCCGGACTAAATATGTCTGTAGGAAGTAGCGGTGGCACGTTGGATGGCAAACTAAACGTGAATATCCGTGGAGCGGGTACGATAAGTGACGGATCGAGCAGCAGTCCGCTGGTATTGATCGACGGAATCGAAGGAGACATGAACACTGTTAACCCAAACGATATTGAATCGGTATCTGTACTGAAGGACGCAGCCTCTTCATCAATCTATGGTGCACGTGCGGCATTCGGAGTCATCCTGATTACTACGAAGAGTGGCAAGAGTGGTAAAACCCGTGTAAACTATTCGGGTAATGTGCGTTTCTCAGATGCTATTCAGTTGCCCGATATGGTGGATTCTTACACTTTTGCACAGTACTTTAACCGGGCTTCGACCAATGGTGGAGAATCTCCTACCTTTGATGAAAAAGCATTGCAAAATATCCTGGACTTCCAAAACGGAAAATTTACTGACCCTTCTACTCCCGAATATTATGGAGTGGAGGCCGGACCGGACGGCAAATGGAAAAGTTATGCAGGATCTTTTGCCAATACAGACTGGTTCAAAGAGTTCTATAAGAGCTGGACGCCTTCTACGGAACACAACCTGAGTATCAGTGGAGGAACTGAGAAACTGACCTATATGATCAGTGGCAGCTTCTTGAATCAGAACGGCCTTATCAGGCATGGCGAAGATAACTTCAACCGCTATACGATGAACGCCAAAATTTCGGCAAAACCTGCGGAATGGGTCACATTGAACTATACAAGCAAATGGACCCGTGAGGATTATGACCGTCCCACCTACATGACAGGTGCGTTTTTTCATAACATTGCCCGTCGCTGGCCCACTTGCGCTCCAATGGATCCAAACGGCCATTATATGCCCAACATGGAAATCATCCAATTGGAAGAGGGAGGCGTACAAACCAGTCAAAGAAATTGGTATACCAATCAGCTGCAAGCCATCTTCGAGCCCGTTAAAGACTGGCGAATCGTAGTAGAAGGAAGCATGCGTACGTATACGCGAAAACAACACTGGGCTGTATTACCGATCTATGGATATGACGTAAACAATAAACCTTATTTATTGTCATGGAACGGTGGAGCAGCAGGGTATTCGGAGGTTCAGGACGAACGTGAAGATGAAGATTATTTCTCCGGAAACATTTATAGTGACTATGCAAAAACAATCGGTAATCATTATTTTAAAGTGATGGGCGGTTTCAATGCCGAACTCTTCCGGCCAAGCGGAATGACCGGGTTTGGAACCGACCTGATCAGCTCGAATGTCCCTTCTTTAGGATTGACACAGGACAATCAGAAAGCAAATGCATGGGCACGTGAAAGAGCAATTGCCGGTTTCTTCGGGCGTGTGAACTACAACTATAAAGAACGGTATATGTTAGAAGCCAATCTGCGTTATGACGGTTCTTCACGGTTTGTTGGCGATAAGCGCTGGGGGTTGTTTCCGTCATTCTCCGCCGGATGGAATATTGCACGCGAAGACTTCTTCCGTCCATTGGCCGGTGTTATCGGCACTTTGAAGTTAAGAGGTTCTTGGGGGCAGCTTGGTAACAACAACACGGATAAGGCCAATGCCTGGTATCCGTTTTACCAGAATATGATTACGGGATCTGCCAATTCGGGATGGTTGATCGACAGTAAAAAGCAAAACACTGCCCAACTTCCGGGTATCGTCAATTCACTGATGACCTGGGAAACCATTGAATCATGGGACATTGGTTTGGATTTCGGTTTACTCGATAACCGTCTGACAGGATCGGTCGGCTATTATAACCGTTATACATACGATATGATCGGTCCGGCTCCTATATTACCTCCCGTGTTAGGGGCCCTACCTCCCCAAGTGAACAACTGTGATATGAAGTCATACGGTTGGGAGTTGGAACTTTCATGGAGAGATCGCATCAGTGAATTTGATTATAGTGCACGATTTGTTTTATCTGACGGGAAGCGTAAAATATTGAGATATCCGAATCCTACGAACTCACTCTCTTCGGATGTATACTATAATGGACAAATATTGGGTGACATCTGGGGATACAAAACGGTCGGTATTGCACAAACCCAGGAAGAAATGAATGCACACTTGGCCAATGGAGGTACCCCAAACTGGGGAACGAACTGGGGAGCCGGTGACGTTATGTATGCCAATCTTGATGGAAAAGAAGGTGTCAACAATGGTTCGAATACTTTGGAAGATCATGGTGACCTGACAATAATCGGTAACAACACCCCAAGATATAATTTCGGTTTGACGTTGACCGGGGCATGGAAAGGATTCGACTTTTCGGTGTTCCTGCAAGGGGTAATGAAAAGGGATTATTGGTTGGACGGGCCATACTTCTGGGGGGCCAATGGAGGATTGTGGCAATCGACCGCATTCAAAGAACATATGGATTATTGGCGTCCAGAAGGCGATCCACTCGGTGCAAACACCAATGCTTATTATCCCAAACCCTATTTTAATACGGATAAAAACCAGAAAGTACAAAGCGGATATCTTCAGAATGCTGCATATTGCCGCTTGAAGAATGCTCAGATAGGTTATACTCTGCCCAAAATATGGACTCGAAAAGCGGCAATGGAATCAGTGCGTGTTTATGTGTCCGGAGACAATCTGGTTACCTTTTCGGGAATCAGCGGAGTATTTGATCCGGAATTATTGGGTAGCGACTGGGGAGACGGTAAGCTCTATCCCTTGCAAAGAACGATTTCTATCGGCTTAAATGTTAACTTCTAATTTTACCAGACAAATTATGAAAATAAAACTGAAACATATTTATTTCTGCTCATTAATCGGAATGGGCGGATTGGCACTGACTTCGTGTAATGATTTTCTGGATCGTTCGCCCATCAGTGACATCACTCCGGAAGATTACTTCAACACTGTAGATCAAGTGGGAAGCTATGTTATCAATTATTACGATGACTACCTTGAAAACTCAAATACGACTAAAATGTATCACCAAAGAGCATGGAACTCCGGAGTGGTACGAAATGATGCGAACACTGACAATTTATTGAGTGATGACGGAAACCTGGATTATTTTGCGGGAAATAAGCAAGTACCCGAAGGGAAGAATATTCAGGAACCTCTGAATCGTATTCGGGTATGGAATTATCTTTTTGAGAAAGTATTACCTAAAGAAAAAGAAGGTACAATCCCCGGAGATGCAGAACTGTTAAAGCAATACATCGGAGAAGCCTATTTTTTCCGTGCGTTGGCATATTATAACGCATTGGTACGTTTCGGTGATTATCCCATCATTACCGAAGTATTGCCGGATGATTCGGAAACACTGATCAAAAAAAGTCAGCGTGCCCCGCGCAATGAAGTGGCACGTTTCATCCTAAAAGATCTTGACGAAGCTGTCAGTCGACTGAAGGAACGTGGTTTTCAGAATAACCAACGCATCAACAAACAGGCTGCATTAGTGCTGAAATCAAGAGTTGCACTGTTTGAAGCAACTTTTGAAAAATATCATCAGGGAACGGGACGCGTACCCGGCGATCCCACATGGCCCGGAGCCGCCATGAGTTATAACAGTGGAAAAACATTCGATATTGCTGGCGAAATAAACTTCTTCCTGACCGAGGCAATGCAGGCAGCGGTAGCTGTTGCAGACCATGTTCAATTGGCAGAGAACTCGCATGTAATGAATCCTCCATACAATACACTTTATGGATGGAATCCTTATTTTGAAATGTTCAGTCAACCGGATCTTTCGAATGTGGAAGAAGTACTGTTGTGGAAACAGTATAACCTGTCACTTACCGTGTCGCATTGTGTGGGGGCCCGCCTTAAAAACGGAGATCGTACCGGACTGACACGTTCGTTGATCAAAACATTCCTGATGAAAGACGGTCTGCCTATTTATGCAAGTAATAGTACTATTGATGACAGAACGGTGTCTGACGAAAAGAAAGACCGCGACGAGCGCTTGCAATTGTTTGTATGGGGAGAAAAAGATGCCTGGATGACAGATGAAAGAGCGGATACAGTGAAGAATTACAATAAGGATCAGGCGGGAAACTCAGTGACAAATCCGGTACCGGTACCTTGGGTAAAATCTACTGTAATCAGTGATCAGGAACAGACACGTGATATCACCGGTTATCGTTCCCGTAAGTTCTATCCGTATGATGACGAACAAAGTAAGTCGGACGAACTGCTGGGGACCAATGCCTGTCCTATTTTCCGTGCTTCCGAAGCATATCTTAACTACATAGAGGCTTGTTATGAGAAGAATGGTACGCTGGACAGCAAGGCACAGGAATATTGGAAAGCCATACGCAGACGTGCCGGTGTCGATGAAGACTATCAGAAGACAATCGCCCGCACGGATCTGGGGCGCGAAGACGATCTGGGAGTTTATTCAGGAGACCGGATGGTGGACGCTACACTTTACAACATACGTCGCGAACGTCGCTGCGAATTTATTGCTGAAGGCATGCGCTGGGATGACCTGAAAAGATGGCGCTCTTGGGACCGGCTATTTACGGAGCCATATATTGTGGAGGGCATTAACTTCTGGGATGAAGCCTATAAACTTTACACAACCGTAGATAAAGACGGCAATGAAAAATCCGCGGTGGTAGCTGATGGCAGCACGTCTGCCAACATGTCGCCAAAATCGGACGGGAAATACGTACGGCCATTGCGTAGGACACAAACCAATAATCAGCTTTATGACGGATATACCTGGAAAAAAGCTTATTATCTGGAACCACTCGGCTTACAGGACTTGCAATTGTCGGCCACCAATCCGGAGGATATCAATACATCTATGATGTATCAAAATCCATATTGGCCTGCCGGCACAGGCAAAGCGCTTGAATGATACCGCTAAACGTATAAAAAACGTAATATGATAAAGTTCACCACAGAGTTTACACAAAGCAAATTTGCCGGTATATCCTGTGGTGAACAAAAACAAATCTCCGAGTGAACTTATCTTATGGTTTTTAAGTTATATAATGTATAAAGAAGACAATAAGCGGAATGATAAAATCAAATCTGACCGACTACCATAAACAACAACTTAAAAAAATATAAGAAATTATGAATTCACATCAAGGATTATTCGGTGGAAATATTCCACAAGATGTAACTGGAAAACAAGGCGAAAACGCTATCTTCATTGTCTACGGGCTGAAACAATCGGATAACACTATAAAACAAGTAAAAGATCTATGTGCTAACTTTTCCGCACTGATACGCAGTATGCGTAACCGATTTCCCGAAATGCAATTCAGTTGTACGATCGGATTCGGAGCTGATGCCTGGAAACAACTTTTTCCGGAGCAGGGCAATCCTAAGGAATTAAAGACTTTTGAAACAATTAAAGGAGCTAAATATACTGCGGTTTCAACCCCCGGTGATATTCTTCTACACATCCGGGCAAAACAGATGGGACTCTGCTTTGAGTTTGCCTCCATTATCGACGAAAAGCTGAAAGGGGTTGTAGATTCAATCGATGAAACTCATGGATTCAGGTATATGGATGGAAAAGCAATCATCGGTTTTGTGGACGGTACCGAAAATCCGGCAGTAGATGAGAATCCCTATCATTTTGCGGTGATAGGTGACGAGGACCCGGACTTTATCGGTGGCAGTTACGTCTTCGTACAAAAATACATTCACGACATGACTGCATGGAATTCACTTCCGGTCGAAGCCCAGGAAAAGGTAATCGGCCGTCATAAATACAATGATGTGGAATTGTCGGACGAGGAAAAGCCGCAAAATGCACACAACGCTGTCACTAATATTGGAGACGACTTGAAAATAGTACGTGCCAATATGCCGTTTGCCAATACTTCGAAAGGAGAATACGGAACATATTTTATCGGCTATGCAAGTACCTTCAGCACCACCCACAAAATGTTGGAGAATATGTTTATCGGTGACCCTGTGGGAAACACCGACCGTTTACTGGACTTCAGCACTCCGATAACAGGAACCCTGTTTTTCGCACCTTCATACGATCTGCTTGCTAAACTCGGAGAGTAATAGTTACTCTCCATATAGTACAGTTTCTACTATCCAGGCAAAAACATTAGCTATGAGTTTGGACGCATTATTATTAATGGTCCCGGAATTATTGTTTATACGGTTATCGGTAGTTGACGTCGAACTGGACGCCGAACTACCTATATCCGTATCACCCCAATAAACGATTCTCCTTGAATAATCAATGCCTAAAACAATACCTCCCGCAGGTCCCATCAATATAGGAGTAATGCCTTTGGATGCTTCCGTGTTGAGCTGTATTTCGCCATGATAAGCATCATAATTGCGTAAAGAGAAGTCGGTATTGATAGGAGTATATGGGGCACTGGTAAAAGGACCGGTAGTGGTAAAGTAACTGTTACCATTCTCTGGAGTTGCCAAAGGATAGGGACCGGTATTACTCGTTAAAAAAGAAATGCCGTTATTCCCGCCCAATATCTCTTTTAATAAATTCTGGCTGACATCCAGAGCATCATAAGAAACAATCAATACACGATTCTTTTTCGATTTCACCCAGTTATGAGCTTTTTGTGCATCCGAGGTACCGAACAACAGATTGCCCATATAATGGACATAGACAACATCAAAAGAGGCAAAAAGAGCATCGGTTAAGTTATTATAGTTGGCATTTACACCTATCAGATTATAACCTCCACATTCAACAGTTCCGGTCGGACCGAAATTATTTTGATTATTCAATATACCTCGAAGACCGGTTGCACGCGCTTCGGCACTGCCGGAACCAATAATGTTCGTTCCCAGATATCCCAACCCGGCATTGAACGTTAGAAGATGAATTGTCTGATAAGCGGCCACATCATATTTTTGCTGAATATTCACCAGAATACGCCAACGGTGGGCTGTGATGACAAAATTTTGAATTCGGCTAGTATCATTCGTCGAATTACTCTGCAGAGCCGTAATCACTAACTGACTTCCATTTTGAGCTTTTGTTACAGTAAAGTATTCATTTGCCAATGACTGACTTCCGGTTCCTGTGGGAGTTCCTGCGGCATCGGCCCATTGTAAGGTATAGTCCGGAAGATCGGTACTTACGTTGATAATGCCTGCGGAACCTGCTTTGTTCTTGAGAACAATTTCCCGGGTCGACACTCCAAAATGATGTTCTCCATCAAAATTCATATCAATGGTGTAATCATCCCAAGCCTGTATTTCGGCTACGATATGGGCGGAACGATTATTCGCCGCTTCGTCCGGGCTACCCCACCCCGGACCTGAGACCTTCTTTATATTGAAAATATACTTATGATTACGAAGTACTTGCCCGAAAGCATTTTCAACATTATCGGGATCAAAATCCATACGGTAGTAACCCGGTTGATCACTCCCTTCATAATAACCCTCTACAACAATACAGGTTGCCTGACTTACCCGGTTGTCCGGAGTTGGTGAATCGGCTTCAGGCAAGTAAAGTTGGGCTGAAAATTCATTCAGGTTCTCAGCAGGTACAGGATACAGGATACTGTTTACATTTCCGGAACTTCCGGCAGGTACGCTCGGAAGCGTAACCCTGACGACTCCGGTTTCATCGGGTATTATCTGTAAGTGGTCATTGGCACGATATGCTTTCACCCCTGACAGCTTAAAGTTTGCCACTTCCGTAGCTTTCACGTCTACCCGGGCAATGGAACGTAACATCTTTATTCCGGTAATATTATTTATAACCGTTGCTTCTAATCCTCCGGGCAATTCATACTCCCCATACATTGGAAAATCGGAAGTGATATTGTTGAACTGGAGATTGATGTTCTTTTTCACCAAATCTTCGCTATCATCCACCGAAGGCTCATTGGCTATTACCGCATTGGTAGCATTGGCCAGTATGAGTAATTTTAAAGGCGAACTGCTTGATTTTAATAAAGCTTTAAAAGAAGCAGCGGATGAAGTGTTGTTGATGGATATGCCGGGTACACGGTACTTATATTTACCTTCTTCAAACACTAACACTTGAATCTCACTGATTTTAGACTCATGATCGGTCGTCGCAAATGTTCCTCGCGTCCGGGCATATGTAGTGGAGGCCGGTATGGTTATCACTAACCTTACCGATACATCCTCTGTATTATTTCTATCTGCATCTCCGGACACTTCCATACTGTCGGTACACGACATATATAAAAGGCCGGTTATCAGAATTACCATTAATTTTTTCATTAGGGCTTAGGTTTATTTTCTCAGATACAAAGATGGACTTTTTCAGGAAAGAATCCGTGGCGTTTAATGAATGGTGTAAACAAAGATTTTTCTATTATCACATCTCACATGAATTTATTGTCCAATTATGCAACAATCGGAAATGTGTGTAAAGACGTGTATCTATTTTCGAAACTTCGTCATAAACTTTTCACCAGTTCTTGTTGCCGGTTAAAGAAATGGATTCGCTGAACCTCGCCACTCTGCGAAATCAAAGTTGAATACTTCTTTAATGACTGTATCCATAGCTTCAAGTGCTGAAATAGAAAATCATCTTTCGAAGTTATGGAATTAATGGAAAAGACCCCTATCAGGCATTGATGGTAAATATCTGTTTCTACATAACTATATGTAGACTCAAAATTGATATCGGATATATATATTTTCACATCTTTTCCGGATGAATATTTTCCCTGAGCTGAAATTTTTTCCAATTCATTCAGCAATATCAATAATTCCTTTTTTATTCTTTTTACACTGTCTTCTGATATCAGATTGATATTTAAGAAAAACTTGACCTCATTGACCAATCTGATAAATATCTCTTTATCCCATATATAATTGGTTGACTGGAATAGCTGAGACAGATTTACAAATTCTTTTTGCTTGTCAATCAATTTTTCTGGAATCTCCAAATCTTCATAATGTCTGCCTGCATATGTACTTTCATGCTGGTAAATCCATTTGAAAAGTTGGAATTTGGATAAGGCTTCATACTTTAAATACAGGGTTTGTGGAACGGTATTTGAAGAGGTGCTTCTTTCCGAACTTTCCCGTTCAATCAATTGACCGAACAACTTTATATACGAATCGATAATAGAATAATAGGTCTCCGTAGGGTGTTGGCATTGCAACATATTCAGATTAACAATAGCGTTGTCATTCAAATCGGCCCCTACTATTTTATCAAGAGAGATGCCCATGTGTTGAGATATGGTGGCAACTTCGGCAAAAGTGAACGGTACTTCACCCCGCAACCGCCTGTAAGTAGCTTCTTTGCCAAGGTAAAGAATATCCATCAGCGCATTTGCAAGATTATTCCCCTTGGGTAAGTATATTTTCATTGCATCTATTAAATCTGTATTTATATTACGCATAATCATTGTTTTTATATTTTTATCTGTAAACAAGTAATCTGTAACTTTTGTTTCGCCTATCGAAACGAACAATCCCTTTGATGACGGTGCGTTGCATTATCAGAGCTTTCTTTTGCAGGGATTGCTTCAATAGACACTTTTTGTTTATAAATACATTTTTAAAGTCACAAATCGTTGTTGTCTGGAAGGTATATTTGTTATCTGAAAAAAATGTAGTATATCCACCTAAATAAAAAGATAATGAAAACAAGTAAAATCTTTATGACTACACTGGTTGCATTGACTATGGCTGCATGCAGCAATGACAATGATTGGGTTGACCAGTCCAGCAATCCGGACGTAATTGCCCCGGATGCATATGCCTCTTTTTCCATCAACATTCCCCACGCATCGAAGACACGTGCAGTATCTACAGATCCGGGAATTGCAGCGGAAAACACCGTGAAATCCTTACATGTGTTTATTTATGACGCAGAATCTCCCAATACACCTACTGTAGCTGAATTTACGGTCGCAGGAGGTACACTCACACAGAAACCAGCCGGGAGTTCTACCTGGATGACCAGCCAACCGATCAGCACTAAAAAGACGGATAAATATATTTTTGCGGGAGTAAACCTTAATACAGAAATAGTGAACTATATTACTTCTAACGGATTGGGTGCATTCAGCTATAAAGATTTCACACAAGAAATAACAAAATTGGCGGATCAAACAAATGGATTTGTCATGTTCAATAGTGCTTATCCGACCCTTACGCCCGCTGCTGATTTATATGAGAAGAAAAGTGAAGCCGAAAACAATCACATAACCATTTCTGTGAATCGCGTCACTGCAAAAGCGGCGGTGTTCCAATCACAGAGCTTTGTGGTGAACGGAGGCGGAACGATGACAGATCTGAAGTTCGGCTGGAGAAACCTGAATAAAAAATTCTACTTTATTCAGGATAACAGAGGCACTCTCATCAAAGACTATAATTGGGCTAATTATACCGCAGAAGATTTTACGAGGGGAACAGATGCCATCAACGTTTATGCTTCGGCTGATGTGCCTACCTCTTTTTCTTATGCTACGGAAAATGCATTCCAGTATATTTCGGGTACATCCAATGTGGATGCAGCAACTTTTATCAGTGTCAGCGGGGTATTTACACCCACTAACATCATATCTGCCAAAAAAAATCCTCCTACAGTTGCGGCTGATTTTGAAATCATCGTCAATCCGAAACCGGTGGATAAAACATTCTTTGTCGTGCGGACTGCCGATGGTGTTGCCAATTACTTTATAGATGGACCTACGGCAGAAAAGTTTGCGGAGCTATGTGCCGCGAATACTCCGCAAATGCCATCTATCAATGGGATCTACCTATTATCGGAGAATACGTATAGCAACGGATTGTGTTACTATCATATTTTTGTTAACGGTGACGCAGTCACACCGCAGGCTCCTTATAATATCTACAGAAACCAATATTTCAAGATCAACATCAATTCTATACAAGCACCGGGAAATCCTTCGGACAATTTTGACAGAGGAGAACCAATCAAGCCTAATTCATGGATTGGGGTCGACATCCAGATTATCCCTTGGGAGGTGATTGAAGAAGATCACGATTTATAACCAGCTAATTAATGCCCCACAGAATGTTTACCTGCAAGATAGAAGCCGGATTCAGAGTATTCATATTCATTATATTGCATTTCGTACTCACGAATTGTATCCGGGAAGATATGTCCGGATGTCCCCGGGATGATGGAGGGCTGGCTCTCAAATTCAGCTATGATACAAATGCAGACTCAAGACTGAGCACTGCGCAAGGTGTTGATCGATTGGCTGTTTTCATATTCGATGAAAAAGGACTTTTTATCTCTCAGGTAAACGATTCTATGACTTCAATCAACGACGATTATGTCATGGAGCTGCCTTACAAACAGGGCAGTTACCAATTTGTAGCATGGGGTGGCTATGATAAAAGTACTTATCAGACTTCTGAATGTGTGCCGAGGAAAACTTATATCGATGATTTCTTTCTATCTGTAAAACGTCAGGAGGACAACCGGGTAACCAATCAACCCAAACTGCTCTATCACGGTATGCACGATATAGTGGAGCTTAACAGTAAAGAAAAAACAATCGTATTGATAAACTTGAAACAAATGACGAATCATATCCGGGTCATTGCTCATAATTTGAATCAAGATAGAAGTGACAACATTTATATAGAGGATAATAACGGTAAGTATGGATATGATTCACAATTCTCCGATGATGACCGGATAACCTATATTCCCATTTATGAAGCATCATCGGAACAATCAAATCCGTTGATTGCCGACTTCAATGTAATGAGGCTGGAAAAGGATAGAGAACCCCGGCTGCGAATTGCCGACAAAACTGGTACAATCCGCTATGATGAGAATCTTATTGGTAAACTTATAGGCGGAAATCCCAATATTGATTTTGAGCATAACCATGATTTCACCATTGAAATATCCTTCGATAACTACATCCCGGTCATTATCAAGATTAATGACTGGGAGATAGTTAATGAAGAAATATGACTATAAACTGCAGAACAATGAAACAAAGAAAGGTACACTCATATCAATGAGGATTCCGTGAAAGATGGCAACAGGTATCATGTCCTTCCCCGAATAGTGAGTAATGGACGGCAACAATACATCCATTGAATTTACACCGGCGGCAGAAATAGGGGCCAGTTTCCCAAAATATTTCCTAATCAGTGGTGTGCCCAGCAATGCCATCATTTCGCGAAAAATATTGGCCAGCAAAGCAATCGTACCAAGTTCCGTTGCCAACTGTAATCCTACAGAAGCCTCCTTGAACTGAGTAATCAAGATGGATGAAAGGGAATAATATGCAAATCCGCTTCCCACTGCCATACAATCGAATACACTCCACTGACTCAGCAATAAACTGGCAAAAGCTGAAAAAAGAAGAGTTCCGACAATGGTAGCTATCGGCACTAAAAGCATATTGGGACGTAGGCTTTTGATCAGAAATTTCAGATTCTTATTGCTTCCGATACTGATGCCAACCTGCAACATCAACGCATAAAGTATGTACATAGAAAGATTGTGCATGTCAAACTGGAAATCATTGAAGATTCCGACCAGACAACCTATACAGAAAAATGCAACAACAATTAGACTGCTTTTCATGACTTTCCTCCTTTCTTGAAAAACAGGCGTAATACGAGAAAAGAAGCCAACATGCTGCCCAAGATACTTGAAGTAGCCAACACAATGGCTTGCCATCCGAATTTACCCAGATTATTTACGATTAAACTATTGGAGCCTATCGAAAGGCCCAGCACGAAAAGTAGCAGGAATATCGTAAGCGAAGTACTCTTTTCTACTTTCTCCAGAAATTTCAGGTTACGCAGCAAATAACCGATGCCAATACCTAAAAACATGATAGATATAATGGAAAACATACTCGTATATTTTAAAAAGTTACACAATGCACTCCCTGGCAACTTTTATGTATAAGCTGCCGGACAGATCCTCTCTTTCACCTTATATTAATAAGTGAACGAAAAGAGATAAATCAAACTACAAAACAGGGAGTAATTCAGATAAATCCGCTAAACCAATGTACATGCACAATGCAGTGTCCGTACAGAATCTTATTTTCTTGCACGGCATTATGTATGCTATATGTAGTAAACAATCGGTTCATATTATTCATTAATTACAGTGCAAAGGTAATACTATTGCGCATATTTTCCAAATAATTATGCAAAATATAAATAATCATAGTAGTGGAATTACTCATAAAAAGACGATGAAAATCTTGCAGAACCTATTTTTTTCTTCGTATCTTTACAAACCGAAATAAAGGATATATCAATAAACATATAACGATATGGAAAACAGAAGTTTAGTAACCATAGCGGAGCATTCGAGGGAGAAAATTCTCTATATGCTCGAAATGGCGAAACAATTTGAAAAGAATCCCAACCGCCGGTTATTGGAAGGCAAAGTAGTCGCTACCCTGTTCTTTGAACCTTCTACGCGTACCCGACTAAGTTTCGAAACTGCTGCCAATCGACTAGGCGCACGGGTAATCGGATTTTCGGATCCCAAAGCCACCAGTTCATCCAAGGGGGAGACTCTGAAAGATACCATTATGATGGTGAGTAATTACGCTGATGTGATTGTTATGAGACATTATCTGGAAGGAGCAGCACGCTATGCAAGTGAAGTGGCTCCGGTACCTATCGTAAATGCCGGAGACGGAGCCAACCAGCATCCTTCGCAAACGATGCTCGATCTCTATTCTATATATAAAACACAAGGTACACTGGAGAATCTGAATATCTATTTGGTAGGTGATTTGAAATACGGACGTACCGTACACTCTTTACTGATGGCTATGCGCCACTTTAACCCGACTTTCCACTTTATCGCCCCCGAGGAACTGAAAATGCCGGAAGAATATAAAATATATTGCAAAGAGCACAATATAAAATATGTAGAGCATACGGACTTTAACGAAGAGGTAATTAAGGATGCTGATATCCTTTACATGACCCGCGTACAACGTGAACGTTTCACTGATCTAATGGAATATGAACGGGTAAAAAACGTATATATCCTTAAAGCGAAAATGCTTGAAAATACTCGTTCTAACCTTCGTATTCTTCATCCGTTACCACGTGTCAATGAAATTGCTTATGATGTGGATGACAGTCCGAAAGCTTATTATTTTCAACAAGCACAAAATGGACTCTATGCCCGTCAAGCTATACTTTGCGATGTATTAGGAATCACTTTACAAGATATTTTATAAAATCATGAGCGAGAATAAACAAGCATTACAGGTGGCCGCACTGAAAAATGGCACTGTTATCGATCATATACCTTCAGAGAAACTTTTTACGGTAGTTTCATTGCTCGGATTGGAACACATGACGACTAATATTACTATCGGATTCAATTTGGACAGTAAAAAACTAGGTAAGAAAGGAATCATCAAGATTGCCGATAAATTTTTCTGTGACGAAGAAATCAATCGAATTTCCGTAGTAGCCCCTCATGTGAAACTGAACATCATCCGTGATTACGAAGTAGTAGAAAAAAAAGAAGTGCGAATGCCTGACGAGTTAAAAGCTATCGTAAAATGTGCTAATCCCAAATGTATCACGAATAATGAACCGATGGCTACTTTATTTCATGTGATCGACAAAGACAATTGTGTTATAAAATGTCATTACTGCGAGAAAGAACAAAAAAGAGAAGATATTACAATCATTTAGTTATGCACTGCAAGCTACGAGTTCTAGACCGCTAAACGATGTCGGACGTAACTCGTAGCTCGTAACATATAAAGTGAATAAAAAGATGAAGCAAGACTGGAAGCCCGGAACTCTGATTTATCCGTTGCCTGCCGTATTGGTAAGTTGCGGAAGCGATGAAAGCGAATACAATATACTTACGGTGGCATGGACCGGAACCATTTGTACCAATCCGCCGATGTGTTACATTTCTGTTCGTCCCGAACGTCATTCTTATCCTATTATAAAAAAGAATATGGAATTTGTGATCAATTTAACAACCCGGGATATGGCATTCGCAACAGATTGGTGTGGAGTACGTTCAGGGAAGGATTATCATAAGTTTGAAGAAATGAAACTAACCCCGGGCAAATGTTCTGTAGTGAATGCACCTCTCATTGAAGAATCTCCCCTTTGTATTGAATGCCGTGTGAAAGAAATCGTATCTCTGGGATCACATGACATGTTTATTTCTGACGTAGTAAACATCCGTGCAGATGATCGTCATCTAAACCGGGAAACCGGAAAGTTGGAACTGGCAGAAGCAAATCCGCTTGTATATGTACACGGAGGATATTATAATTTAGGAGAAAAGATAGGAAAATTCGGTTGGTCAGTAGAAAAGAAAACAAAGTGAAACGAATAGTTCTCCTTTTTATATCGATATGGATTGCTTTTGCCGCTTATGGGGAAGACAATCATAAAAAGGAAAGACACCCGGATGACCGCAAAATAAATGTAGGAATCAGGGGTGGATTCAACTCTTCTATGTTTCTGGTTTCTGATCTGAAAATTAAAGATGTAACCATTGACGAAATTCAGAACAACTACAAAATAGGATATTTCGGTGCTCTCTTTATGCGCTTGAACATGAAAAGGCATTTTATACAACCGGAAATCTCGTACAATATCAGCAGGTGCGAGATTTCTTTCGATAAACTCGGCTCACAGCATCCCGACATTGAACCTGACTATGCATCGGTCAGTTCCACTATCCACAGCATTGATTTTCCATTACTATATGGTTATCATGTAGTAAAACAAGGTCCTTACACAATGTCTCTCTTTGCAGGACCGAAACTAAGATACTTGTGGAATAAGAAGAATAAAATCACTTTTGAGAACTTTGATCAACAGGGTATCCACGAAAAGCTGTATCCCTTCAATGTCAGTGCAGTAATTGGCGTTAGTGTCAACATCTCCCGCATTTTTTTCGATTTTCGATACGAGCAAGGGCTTCACAATTTATCAAAATCAGTAACATACGATAATATAGATATGGAAGGTAGACCGGAAGTAAGCAATATCACCTTTCGACGTCGTGACAATGTGCTTAGTTTTTCACTCGGAGTTATATTTTAAATAACTTTTTCTTCAAAAAGGTTGCACACTCTTTAAATAATATCTAAATTTGTGCGATTATAATAATAAAGGTTTCAAGATACACTTTAATCTTATTATAACAAATAATGAAAAGAGACGATTTAATTTTCGATATTATCGAAAAAGAACATCAACGTCAGTTGAAAGGCATTGAGCTGATCGCATCAGAAAATTTCGTAAGTGATCAGGTGATGGAGGCAATGGGATCTTGTCTTACCAATAAATATGCGGAAGGATATCCGGGTAAACGCTACTATGGTGGCTGTGAAGTGGTAGACCAAAGCGAACAAATTGCCATTGACCGCCTGAAAGAGATTTTTGGTGCAGAATGGGCCAATGTGCAACCCCACTCAGGAGCACAGGCTAATGCAGCCGTATTTCTGGCTGTACTGAATCCGGGAGATAAATTCATGGGGCTGAATCTGGCACATGGAGGACACCTTTCACATGGTTCATTAGTAAACACTTCGGGAATCATTTATACTCCCTGCGAATATAATCTGAAACAGGAAACTGGGCGCGTAGATTACGATCAAATGGAGGAAGTAGCATTGCGTGAAAAGCCCAAAATGATCATTGGAGGCGGTTCGGCCTACTCTCGTGAATGGGATTATAAACGTATGCGCGAAATTGCCGACAAGGTAGGAGCAATTCTCATGATCGACATGGCACATCCTGCCGGGTTAATTGCAGCCGGTCTATTAGATAATCCTGTGAAATATGCACATATTGTGACTTCAACCACTCATAAGACCCTCCGAGGGCCTCGTGGTGGCGTAATCATGATGGGAAAAGACTTTCCTAATCCTTGGGGAAAGAAAACTCCGAAAGGAGAAATTAAGATGATGTCTCAACTACTTGACTCAGCTGTATTCCCAGGAATACAAGGAGGGCCGTTGGAACATGTGATTGCAGCCAAAGCTGTAGCTTTCGGTGAATGTTTGCAACCCGAATATAAAGAATATCAAAAACAGGTACAAAAGAATGCCGCTGTATTAGCACAAGCCTTGATTGACCGTGGTTTCACTATTGTTTCAGGTGGCACAGATAATCATTCCATGCTGGTTGACTTGCGTAGTAAATACCCTACTCTAACAGGTAAGGTTGCAGAAAAAGCACTCGTATCTGCTGATATAACAGTTAATAAAAATATGGTTCCGTTTGATAGTCGTTCCGCATTCCAGACTTCAGGTATCCGTTTGGGTACTCCTGCCATCACAACACGTGGTGCAAAAGAAGATCTGATGTTGGAAATCGCGGAAATGATCGAAACCGTATTATCTAACGTAGAAAATGAAGAAGTGATAGCACAAGTACGTGCACGTGTCAACAAGACAATGGAAAAATATCCGATCTTCGCATATTAAATAGCACATTTTAGTATTAAACAATAACATACGTGGGCCCGCAATTCTCTGTGAAGAAAGTTGCGGGCATTTTTTTGCTCTTTTAACATCGCATTAACACCTCCCTCAAAACCTTTCATTCCTGTTAACCGTTGATAAGTAACTAAAAAAAGAAGATGATATTTACTTAATACCTAAACTGATATGAAAATAAGAAATCTAATGGTCGCAGCAACCTTATTGGTTACTGCCGGAGCTATGGCTCAAAATCAAGATTGTGCCTTCTTTTTTCCCAACCAAGAAGGTGAACAAATCACCCGTAATTGCTACACTGCTGATGGTAAACTTACTAATATCCTAGTCTACAGAGTAGATCAGGCGTATGAATATCCGTCAGGTATGGAGGTAGTAGCAAATTATACATTTGCTGATGCCGCAGGCAAAACACTCAATTCCGGACAAATGGTAGCTCGTTGTAGCGATGGAAATTTTTCTATGAGTATGGGAGATGTGGCAACATTCCCCACAGCACTCAACATGATGAACGCTGATGTATATATGATGGGAGATTTAATGAATTATCCGGATGCCTTTTCTAATCCGATGAATCCGGGAGACGATGACGAATTTGATGACGGAACTCTGCGTCTTTACCAAAAAGGAAATAAAAACAACCGGGCTGAAATCTCCGTTTTCGACAGAGAATTTGTTACTACAGAAACTGTAAATACTCCTGCTGGAGCATTTTATTGTACGAAAGTAAAGTATGAAATGAATATCTGGACACCGAAAGAAACAATTAAGGGTTACGGATATGAATGGTATGCACCCAATATTGGTATTGTCCGTTCCGAACAATATAATAATAAAAAGGAGCTACAATCGTACAGTGTGTTAGAAAGAATTAAAAAATAGCACACTGGACTCTATATATCCGTCATCCCCGCCATTCGTTCAGAAAGAATAGCGGGGATTTATTTGACTAATCTCCAAGAATCACAATAAATTTATGGGCCTCCAAGAAACTATCTCAGAATAGAAAAAAGAGGCAATATTACTGGTTCGGATATAATGATCCCCTCGTTCTAGCTTTAATCTATTACAATACAAGGCTAGAACAAGGGGATTCTTATATTTGAAGTTTTAACCTATAAAATCCTCAATTTCCAGTTTTTTTTGAAACTACCTCTTCCTGTATATGGAAAAGTTTAGCTCAATCCTTCAATATTACCATCCACAATATCGATATGGAGTGCTTGCGGCTCTTTTGGCAAACCAGGCATACGCATAATCTCACCTGCAATCGCTACAATCATTTCGGCTCCATTGTTAATAACGATATCTTTAATATGGAGTTCAAAGTTATCTACTGCCCCATATACTTTTGGATCGGCTGAAAAAGAATATTGCGTTTTGGCAATGCATACAGGATAATGACCGATTCCCATTTCTTCAATTAATTTAATCTTGTTACGGGTCAATGTGCTATAGGTCACAACGCTTGCACCGTATAAATTGGTTGCGACTTTCTCAATCTTCTGCTGTACACTATCTTCATCATTATAGGTAAACTGTAATGGTTCGGATGGTTTGTTTTCAATTGTCTCAACCACCAGATTCGCCAGATCGACGGCGCCTTCACCACCTTCTGAAAAAGCATTATTGATAGCATAGCCTACTCCCAACTGCTCACAGTGCTCACGAAGCAACTCCATCTCTTCATCCGTATCACTGGCAAACTTATTGAAAGCAACAATAACAGTCTGACCAAACGAGTGCAGATTGCGGACATGCTTATCTAAATTACGCAAACCTTCTCTCAATCCTTCGAGGTTTGGCTCCTTAATGCGATCGAGGCTAACTCCCCCATGCATTTTAAGTCCTTGCGCAGTAGCCACAATCACTGTCAAACGCGGCTGCAACCCACTCTTGCGACATTTAATATTGTAGAATTTCTCTGCTCCCAAATCAGCACCGAAACCGGCCTCTGTAATTACATAATCACCAAAAGTCATTGCCATCTTCGTTGCTAATATAGAATTACATCCATGAGCAATATTAGCAAATGGACCTCCATGCACAAAGGCGGCAGTACCTTCGGTAGTCTGTACCAGGTTCGGATGTATAGCATCTTTCAATAGAACTGTTATAGCTCCTGCCACACCCAGATCTTTAACTGTAAACGGTTTATTATCATAGGTATATCCTAAAAGAATATTTTCAATTCGACGGCGAAGATCATCCACGTCTTTTGAAAGACAAAGAATTGCCATGATTTCTGATGCTGGAGTAATATCAAATCCGGATTCCTGCGTAATACCGTTGGTCTTCGGTCCTAGACCAACTACGATATTCCGTAAAGAACGGTCGTTCACATCAAGTACCCGACGCCAAAGAATCTCTTTTAGACCGAAACCCTTAGATTGATTTTGGTATAAATAATTATCCAGCAATGCGGAAATCATATTGTGAGCAGAAGTGATAGCATGAAAATCACCGGTAAAATGCAAATTAATCTTCTCCATCGGAAGTACCTGGGCATAACCGCCTCCTGCCGCTCCTCCTTTCATTCCGAAGCACGGTCCCAAGGAAGGTTCGCGCAAAGCGACAATTGCTTTTTTGCCAATCTTATTCAGTCCTAACGCAAGACCGATAGAAACAGTCGTTTTACCAATGCCCGCCTTGGTTGCAGTAATGGCAGTAACCAAAATCAGGTTACTCTTTTTTACTTTCTCTTCATCAATCAGATACTCGGGAATTTTGGCAATATAACGACCATAATTTTCTACTTCATCGCGGGGAATACCGATGCTTTCTGCTACTTGTTTTATTTTCTTCAACTCAACACTACGTGCTATTTCTATGTCTGATTTCATATCGGGAGTTTTTAGGTTTTTAAAATGGAGTTGCAAAATTAACAATTAACTCCATATCAAAGTTGACTTTATTACCTTTTTTTAGTAGGGAGCAAAAAGATACCGGAGGATTGACGGATTTCCCATTGAAAAAAGGCGTATATTTGTTACCTACAAACAACAAACAATATGATGCGATATATAATCCTCTTAGTCTTGTGCGCCTGGACCGGAATAGCATTGGCCATAGATTACCATGCAAAAGACAGTCTTTTATTACAATTAAAACAAACGACAATAGCTGCAGAACGAATCAATATTTACCGAAACCTGGCGGACATTTGTTTTGAAACCCCTGATGAAAAGACATATTTGCTCAACATGTATAGAGAAGCCCAAAAGGCTGGCGATACATCGGGTATGCTCAATGCCTTAAATGATCTTGTATGCGGAGAGACAAAAGAATATCGTATGGATTCAGCATATCATTATATGGAACTGATAAAAGCAATCCGGGAGCCCCAAGAAACAGCCCCTGTATTGGCTTACCTTCAAATGCGATTTTTCGATACACTATGCAGCCACAATGAAACAGAAGAAGCTATCACAAAAGAATTGCAATTTATAGAAGAAAAGAAATCTGATGAAGCATCACTTTACAGTAAAATCGCCCAAGCTTACATCACCGGTGGTAGCCTTCATTACAATGACATGATAAAGGAGGCACTCCCCTATCTGGAAACAGCAATGAACTTATCTAAGCAATTGCCTCCGGAAAAGCAAATCTTATTTGTATCGATCATTGTTTGGAAATTATCCAATACATACAGTATGCTGAATAAATGTGATTCAGCCATCCGGATTTTAGATGAGAATCTGCAAACCCAACAACAATATTACAAAGATCACTATCAAACACAACGTCCTTTTTATAATATGGCGATACACGAATTACGCTTTTATACATCTCTATTGACTAATGCCATTTCGGAGGCTCCCGAAAAAATGGATTATTACTGGCAACAAATAGTTAAATTGAACAAAAAGCTAACCAATCCGTACGATCGATATAACTATTTTCTATCAATGGATAACTATTATCTGAATCAAAAGCCCCAACCCCATTATGAAAAAGCATTGGTGGCTAATGATAGTCTGATACAAATTGCACAAGAAATAATCCCAAACAATCTACCGGGATTATACGACATTCAATCACAAACCTACGAAGCCATGGGTAACTTCAAAGAGGCATTGGCATACCTCAGAATAGCGACTCAATATAAAGATTCGCTGACTACTGAAAATATGCAAAAGCAATTGGGTGAACTCCAGATAAAATATGAAGTGAATAAGTTGAACAATGAAAAGTCACAACTTGAAATTAAAAACAAACGTATTCTGGTGATATGCCTGTCTATCATTCTGATAATTGTAATCTTTGTCTGTCTGTATTTATATCACGACCTGAAAAAAGAGAAAAAGATGAAGTTTCATCTCCGGAACCTCAAGCAAAAAGCCGAAGAAAGTGAAAAGATGAAGACAGCTTTCATAAACTCTATTTGCCACGAGATACGTACGCCACTCAATTCGATTGTAGGTTTCTCCGACTTGATATTCAATGATGAGATAGATAAAGAAACCCGTGAAGGTTTTTCACAAGAGATCCAGAAAAGTACAATTCTACTTACTTCATTAATCGATAATATGCTTGAAATATCCAGTCTGGATGTATCACAAGAGAAGTTACCTTGCAAAGAAGCGAATCTTAATTCTATCTGTATACAAGAGATGACATTATTAAATCGGTCTCATAAACCCGATATAGACTATCGGACCGACTTGCCGGAACACCCCATCATACTGACCACACACGAGAAATATTTATCATTAGTCATAGAGCATCTATTGAACAATGCAAATAAGTTCACTGAAAAAGGCATTATCACCCTCCATTGTCACATCGACGAAGCACGCCAACAAGTTCATATAAGCGTAACAGATACCGGATGTGGTATACCGGCAGACAAACATAAGGAGGTTTTCGAACGATTCTCCAAGCTCAATGCATTCACTCCGGGTAACGGATTGGGACTTTATTTGTGCCAACTGATCATCCGCAGATTGTCCGGAAAGATAAGCATTGACCCAACATATACAGGAGGTACCAGAATAACAGTGATTTTACCTGTTCAATGACACCTCCTTAATTCTCGAACACAGAACTATTTGAAACGTGAGGTATCCACTCCCTCTCGTTTCTTCTCTTTATAGCCTCCAAATTTATAGGTAAACGAAACACCAAATTCACGGAAAGCAGAGTAATGGTTGGTCACGTTCTGCATAGCATAATAAATTCGCGGTGAAATCTGACCTGTTTCAAACAAGTCATTACATCGAAGAGTCAGCAATGCCTTTCCATTGGCAAAACCATACCTGAGCGCTATGTCCAAGTTGCCGGATGCCGGTAAATCATAGATGCCTTGTATCGCCTTACTGCGTATCATTCCACTCACAATCAGCTTAATATCCGGATGTGAGAACAGAGTCACTGTATGATTCATATTCAACATCGCATAATATGCTTTCCGATCAAAAGGAATATCCCAAAAGTCACTGTCTTTTTGACGATCGTAAACGCCGGTCAATGTGAAACGCGATTTCAGCCAGCGTCCGATCGCAAATGGGACAACAGCCTGTACACCGACTTGCTGTTCAAAATCAAAATTGAAATACTTATAAATTTCAACCAATCGCTCCGGTGATTGATAAAGGGTTTGTGTTGCATTATCCTTAGTATGACTATACCATGCATTAAACATATATTTACTGTTTAAAACATAAGTCAACTGTAGCTGGTAGTTAATCTCAGGTTTCAAGTAAGGATTGCCGTGAATCTCGGAATACCCTCCACCCATATAAGAAACTGCATCCTGAGTAGCCCAGTAATCGGGATAACTTTTATCACTGCTGAGGGATAATTGCCATACATTTCCCGGTGCAGGAGCATAGTTAATGTTAAAAGTCGGATACAGGCTCCATTCATTCCATACAGTCGTGTGGAATTGTTCGGCAGCCAATGAGGCATCTAAAGACAATTTATCACCAAAAGCCTTGTTAAATCCGGCGTAAAAATTAAGTGTTTGTTCCCGACGACGAGACTTCATATTGCTATTTCCCGATATTATTTCATCAGTTTCAGGGTCATGATAATATTGATGGCTGTTGTCCAAACTTGTCGTATAGACTGCCCCATAATTCATTCCCCACCCATTGCCCAGATCATGTTCTCCGGAGAGGAAAAGTTTCCAACGATTGATACGCTGAGAGTCTTTAACACGAAAATCCAGTTCATCACTCCCCATCCGACTGTGAAGTAATTGTGAAGAAGGTGAATGATAATAAGTATATTCCACTCCGGCTTTCCATCCGAATGGCATATGATAATCGAGGCGTGCATTATGGAGCTGGTCGGTCATACGGGTACGGGCATTCGAAATTTGAGTGCCGTCTACAGTGCTCAGATTAAAACCATTCACAAATTGGGCATTGTATGTCACACTAAGTTGATGGTTTGCGGCAAATACATAATCGCCGGCTAAACGCAGGTTGTGTCTATTCGAACGACTTCGTTGAGATTCATTCGTACTTATGGGATGTATCGTACCATCTGACAAAGCGTGTAAAGCCTCTTTATCCGTCAGGAAATAGTTTCGCCCATGACTGTAAGAGTAAAGAAAGTCTGCAGAGAATTTATGTCCCGAATACAGAAGGCTCGCACGCTCAGTCAAATATTCATAATGCTTTTGCCGATAATCACTGAAAAACTCACCCTGCAAGGTGGATTTCCCGGAGTCTCCCTGTTTCAGGCAGATATTTATCATAGCCCCCCGCACCTGATAACGTGCAGGAGCCGAATACATCACTTCGGCCTTTTCAATACGCCCGGCAGGAATGCTTTTTAAAAGAGTGTTCAGTTGTTCCTGAGTCATTGTGGTTACTTTGCCATCCAATACAACCGTAACACTTTTTCCTCCTAAAGTCAGATTATCATTCATTTCGCTCACTCCGGGGAGTTCCTTTATCGCGTCATATGCATTGTCTACTGCAAAATTCTGAATAAGTCGAGGCAAATCATATACAAGTTTTCCCTGCATTGCTTTCACCACCGGACGTTCACCTACCACCATCACTTCGGGCAAGGATTTGTACAAACTGTCTAAACGTCCATCCATCGTAATCAGACTATCCGCAGAAAGTATCCGATCTTCATCCACATTCTGTGCCGCTACCTGAAAGCAGACAGCACCTGTAAACACAAAAGTCAAGTAAATTCGTTTCATTTTTTATTCCTTGTTTGGGTTACAGTTGCAAAGTACGGCAGAAAAGGCAAGACAATACGTTATCATCGACTTATGTAGTGTTATCTACTGTTATCGGTAGTGTTATTTAGTCTTATCAGATGTAACAACAACAAAGGTTAACCATTATCTTTGCCTGCATGAAACTCCCAATCAAACATATCGCCATACTTGTAATTGCTTCTCTGATGGCCATCTTTGCCTACCAGGCATACTGGTTGGTTAGTATGTACCATACCATGAAAAGTGATATGGAACATTCGATTATCGAGGCTATGCGCACAAGTGATTACAATGAGATGATGTTACGCATAGAACGCATGCGTCGGGATGACCAAGATCATGGTGAAATCTCTGTTTCCGCCGGATACAATGATGAAGGTGGAACACTGGTTCGCAGCAGCACTATGGTCCATAAAGAAAAGATTCCGGGAAGTATAGGAATACAACAAGATTCCATTCTCAAAACCGAACGGAAACTGGACACCCTGATCGTCGTTCGTAATGATCAGAAAGAAATAAAAGTAGTTCCGCAAGATTCCACTTCGCAGGAGGTAAAAGCTGCCATGCTGCAAACAAAAGGCGGGCTGGACATACTATTGAAAGATCAGAATACCATGCTCGAACTGGCCACTTACTTTCAAAGAGGATTGCACTCCGGCCTTGACGTTATCATGGATCCTGATTTTCAATCATACGATAGCCTGCTGACACTCAGTTTACAGGAAAGAGGAATCTCACTGCCGTATCGGATAGAATATCTGCATTTCAGCAATACGCCTGACTCCAGTTTACTTTTCACCGATACATTAGGAATGGGCGGTACGTTGAACTACATCCCCGGACCGGATGCCCATACGTACGACTACACTTTCGACATCCATTCCCATTCTCTCTACCGCCTTCGGATGGATTCAGTTGCAGGAGTGATCGTCCATCAGATGGCAGGAATACTTATTACTTCATTCATCATTCTGTTGATTTTGGGATTCTCTTTCTGGTTCCTGATCCGCACATTGCTGAAACAAAAAACACTGGAAGAGATGAAAAGTGACTTCACCAACAATATCACCCATGAACTAAAGACTCCCATTGCCGTGGCATATGCAGCCAACGATGCTTTACTCAACTTCGGACAAGCTGACGAAAAAACCAAACGGGACAAATATCTAAGTATCAGTCAGGAACAACTGCAAAGGCTTAGCGGACTGGTTGAACAGATACTGACGATGAGTATGGAACAACGCAAAACCTTCCGACTCCGTCCGGAAGAAATAACTCTTGCTACTTTGCTTGAATCATTGACAGAACAGCATAAACTCAAAGCACAAAATCCGATTGACATCGACTATAGAGTAGAACCGGCAAACCTTACAGTATTTGCCGACCGGACCCACTTCAGCAATATATTGAGCAACCTGATAGACAATGCAGTGAAATATTCACCGGGAAAGGCCGTCATCCGCATTCATTGCCGCGAAACAGCAGATAACGGAAAAGTGGAAATTTCTGTCAGCGACGAAGGAACAGGCATCGCACAAGAGAAACAAAAACATATATTCGATAAATTCTACCGCGTACCGACCGGTAACCTGCACAACGTAAAGGGATACGGACTGGGACTCTATTATGTAAAAACAATGATAGAAAAACATGGCGGAACAGTTTGTGTAAAAAGCGAACCCGGACACGGTAGCACATTCACCATCACGTTATGAAAGAGAAAATCAAAGTATTGTTGGCAGAGGACGAACTGACCCTCGCCATGATTATCAAAGACACACTCGAAGAGGACGACTTCATTCTCACTATTGCAGCCAACGGTGAAGAAGGATTACGCATGTTTTTCGATATTCGTCCGGACGTGCTGGTGGCCGATGTAATGATGCCCCGCATGGATGGCTTTGAAATGGTAAGACGTATCCGCCAGACCGATAAACAAACACCGGTACTTTTCCTGACAGCACGTTCGGCTATTAACGATGTGGTAGAAGGCTTCGAACTAGGCGCCAACGACTACCTGAAGAAGCCATTCGGCATGCAGGAGCTGATCATACGCATCAAAGCATTGGTTGGCAAAGCATTCAGTTTCAATGAAGAAAAGAAAACAACCACCCGGTTTGAGATAGGCAACTATTTGTTCGACTCTCTTGCACAAACACTGACACATGCCGGATTGAAGCAGGAGCTTTCTCATCGGGAATCGGAAATCCTGAAGCGACTTTGCGAAAATCAGAATCAAGTGGTCAACACACAGAATGTATTACTCGACCTATGGGGAGACGATAACTTTTTTAACTCAAGAAGTTTACACGTTTTCATCACAAAGCTCCGCCATAAACTGTCAGCCGACGAGCGAATTCGCATTGTCAATGTCAGAGGGATAGGATATAAACTGATCTTAAATTAAATACACAGAATGATGAAGAATAGAATATACTGCACATTTATATTGGCAATCATTACAGTGATGGTATGTGCACAAACAGAACAACCGAAAGACAGTATCAAAGGGCATCGCGAAACTGTACCTGAAATTCGTCAGGGACTGCATATCAACGATAGAAACATACAAACAGACGGTACTCTTCCGGACAACACCCGACAAGCTGCAGCCGGTGACAGTATGACTTTCCGTATACCGTACCCGGAAAGTATTCCGTCCGGTTGGATCGTCCCTCAATTGGGGACCTATTCCAACCCCTTCATTTGGGATTACGACCGTTATTACAATTTCAACCTTTCTCCCAACAGTAATCTCAGTACTTTCAGCAATTATAACACTTATCTCAGCATAGGCACCATCGTAAAGGCGGGTGCTGCCTACTCGTTCTCTCCCAATGATCGCTGGATCTTTTCGGGAGGAGTGTTTGTTGCTAAATATACATTGCCAAGCCTTCGCATCCCCACGGCTCCGATGGCCGGTTCACGCTTTGATGCCGGTATCCACGGAAAAATTACCTACAGGCTTACAGACCATTTATACCTGAACGTGTTCGGCCAATATTCGCTCAACGGGCAACGAAACTCTAAGAAGGGCTATATGGTCCCCGACTTATATATGCAGAATCATTTCGGAGGAACAGTCGACTACATGTTCAATGGTAAATTCGGCATTACCGGCGGAGCCATCCACGAATTCAATCCCGTAAAAGGACGTTGGGAAACGAACCCTGTTTTCGGCCCTGTAATTCATCTAAAAAAGAAATAAAGGATTCACGGCAAGCAGATTATTTTCATATCTTTGCGTTTTGAAAGATAACATAGAACGGATATGAAGAAGCTGATATTCTTTTTGCTGCTGTTACTGAGTACGGCCTCACTTTCTGCCCAGTCGGAACAACCTTCCGACAGCATCCGGCATTTGCCTTCTACCGTCAAGCAATACGGAGATTTCCTGATCGATATGGGATTGTTTATAGCAGCTCCTCCCAAACTGCCGAAATATAAATTCGAATTACCCGATGCAAGCAAAGACTATAACCGGATCTTCAGTTTGAATCCGGACGTCATAATGACACAAGGACTATCCAATGTGTTCACTCCCTCCCTTTCATACGGATTCGGTTGGGGCGGACACGATTTCTTCTCGTCTCCGCAACAGCTCCAGATGGGATCGTTTAAACTGAAAAACGGCATGCGTCTGAACACGTATGGGGAATATAATGCCGATGGCAAAAAAGTCCCTAACCCTGCCGCCATGCCATGGGAAAAGAACAACTTCAAAGGGGCTTTCGAGATGAAATCTTCCGATGGGAATTTCGGTATCCGCATTGAAGTCCAGCAGGGGCGCAACTATCCATATTAAAAAAAGAAAGAAATGAAAAACATATTGATTATCGGTGCCAATGGATTTACGGGGCGCCGGATACTGAATGACTTATCGGTTAACCCTATATACCACGTCACAGGATGCTCGCTGAGAGATGACATTTGTCCCGGCAAAGATTATCGCTTCGTACGTACCGATATCCGGGACGAAAATGAAGTACGGAAATTATTTAAAGAATGCCGGCCGGATATTGTAATCAACACCTCTGCCCTTTCGGTACCGGACTATTGCGAAACCCATCATGCAGAAGCTGAAGCTACAAATGTTACAGCAGTCGAAACGATAGCACATGTTTGCGAACAGTATGGCAGGCGTTTCATCCATCTTTCCACGGACTTTGTATTTGACGGTAAAAGCACCCGGCTCTACAAGGAAGAAGATGAAGCGATTCCGGTGAATTATTACGGTGTTACGAAACTGAAAGCCGAAAAGATTATAGCCAGCATTTGTAGTAATTATGCCATAGTACGTGTAGTCGTCGTTTATGGAAAAGCCCTTCCGGGACAGCATGGCAACATCCTTCAGCTAGTAGCCAACCGGTTGAGAAACGGAGAAACGATCCGTGTCGTATCCGATCAATGGCGTACACCGACCTTTGTTGGAGATATTTCAGTAGGAGTAGAAAAGCTGATGTTTCATACAGCCAACGGCATCTATCATATTTGCGGCAGCGAATGCCTCACAATTGCCGAAATCGCCTACCGGGTGGCTGATTTTCTGAAACTGGATCGTTCATTGATCGAACCTGTCACTACCGAAGAAATGAAAGAGGTTACTCCCCGCCCGCGTTTCAGCGGATTAAGTATCGAAAAGGCTAAAGCCGAAATCGGGTACACCCCGCGCACATTGGAAGAAGGTATGGAGGCTTCTTTGTTCTAACTTCACAGCAGAGGAGAGCAGAAAAGTAATTTCCCATTTATCAGGAGCAGGCAACAGCCATCATGGTGCAGTCGTTTCGGAGCAGTTGTGCCAGATTCTGAACGATAAGGGTTCTTGGGATGCCCCTCAGCGGTAAACGGCTCTTTCGGCACTCCCGGCCTGCAATCTCTCCAACAGTTCTTCAATGCTGTTCAGCGTTACGGCTTCCCCTTCCTGCGGATGTAGGATGAATCCGTTACCGTCTTTCAGATCACCGGTTTCGATGTAGGTATCCGACTCGACAGTACGATTAGCCAAAATCCCGTTACGTTGCAGGGCTTTACGCACCATGGCATATTTCTGTCCATGCCCCACCAGGCGTATCTGCGATGTATATTCGTTGTCTACCCGGAACAAGCCCGTCTCCAAATCGAACACAATGCCTTTACGGGCAAAGAAACTACTCAGTTTGCCACTCAGTGACAGATCTTCCGGAGTACCGATAGTCACCCCGTTCATCTTGTCCATCAACCAGATTTTATCGGCAATCTGTAAAGCCAGCTCCAGATCATGTGTGGAAAGAAAAATCGTTTTATTGGTCTGGCGGCTCAACCGGTGAAGCAACTGCATCATCTCCACTTTACTGGGGAAATCGAGAAATGCCGTCGGTTCGTCCAGAAAGATCACCGGAGTCTCTTGTGCCAGCGCTTTGGCAATCATCACTTTCTGTCGCTCACCATCACTCAGGGTATGCACCATGCGGTGTGCCAGGTTCTGAATCTTCACCAAAGCAATGGAACGTTCGACCACCTCCTTATCTTCTCCGCGAAGTGTTCCCCAAAAACCGGTATACGGACTGCGTCCCAAGCCTACAAGCTCGTGCACCGTCATATTGCGAATATCACATTTCTCAGTGAGCACTACGCTAATGACGGTTGACAGTTCCTTGTCGGTATATGCATCGATCTCCTTGCCCACAATCTCTATCTTACCCCCCAATTTAGGTTGAAATGCCGAAAGTGTACGCAACAGGGTGGACTTCCCTACTCCATTAGCTCCCAACAGGCAAGTCAGTTCGCCACAGTTAATGCCGGCATTGATACGATCGGCCACAACTTTAACATCGGTCTTACCCAGGTAGCCTATCGAAAGATTCTCTATATGAATGGTTTTTTGCTTCATGATTCTTTATTCACTTAATTCACTTTTACGCTTACGGAACAACACTGATGCCACGACCGGCGCGCCTACCAGCGCAGTCACGGAGTTGACCGGAAGAGCTCCCTCAAAGCCCGGCATGCGGGCAACTAGATTGCATACCAAAGCCAACGAAGCACCTGCCAGCAAAGTGGCCGGCATCAGGATGCGGTGATCCGAGGTATGAAAGATGGCACGGCAAAGATGAGGAACCGCCAAACCAATGAACATAATCGGTCCGCAATAAGCGGTCACGATGGCCACAAGCACTCCCGAACATGAAATGACCAACAGGCGGGCACGCTTGATGTTCAATCCCAAGTTACGTGCATACCCATCGCCAAGCAGCATCAGATTCATGGTTTTAATCAACAGGAAAGAGAGCGGAATCAGCACAACCATGATACAGACGAACAAGGTCATCTGATCACCGGAGACGCGGGCAAAGCTACCCAACCCCCAAATGACGTAAGCGCGGATGTCTTCTTCCACACTAAAATATTTGAGTACACCGATAACGGCACTCGCCACATAGCCAATCATCACACCGATAATCAACAAAGTTACATTTCCTTTCACTTTTTGGGATACATACACAATAAGCGCCATCACCGACAGGGCACCGATAACGGCCGCCAACGAAAGAGCCACCTCGCCCATATATCCCAATTTGCTAAGTGCCACGCCTCCAAATGCTCCGGACAACAATACCACGAAAGCCACTCCTAGGCTGGCACCGGAACTGATACCAAGTACAGAAGGTCCTGCCAGCGGATTACGAAATACGGTCTGCATCTGCAAGCCACTGATAGAAAGTCCGGCACCCGCCACCAAAGCGGTCAAAGCCTGCGGTACCCGTGACTTCCAGATGATATTTTGCCAGATAACGGATTCATCCGTTCCGCCCCAAAGTATGTTCCATACCGAACCGATGGGAATGGAAACCGAGCCCAGAAGCAGATTCAGCAGAAAAAAGACAAAAATAGATGCGGCTATAAGCAGCATAAGAGGTATTGTCGGTCGTTTCATCGGACAGATTAATTGAGTCGTTCGTAATAGACAGGCGTATAATCGGGCAACAAGTCCGGATGAAAAGCCTTAATCAAATCTTCCAGTACCACTTCCGGCTGGGTAGGCATACTTTCATAAAACGGCTTTTCACGCATGTTGCAATATATCACCCCTTTCTCACGGAAAGCACGAAAATCGGCATATCTCGGATCTTCACTCTTCAATACATCATAAGAGAAAGTCCCGTCGAAACTATTGACAATACGCCAAAAGTCGGCACTTTCCGCCTGGCTGTACACTGTTTCGAAGTCGAGCGTGACACCTCCCGACCGAGGATCGTCTTTCAGAAAATAATCGGCACCTGCATCACGAAAGAGCTGTGCCAGAAAACTTTTACCGCCCACGGCATACCAGTTGCCCCCGCGGATCTCTCCACTGAACACCACCGGACGCTTCTTTACATGGGCAACCCTTTCTTTCAATTCATTATAATGCTTTTCTATGGCTGCAAATTTCCGGTTGGCAGTCTCTTCCTCTCCGATGAAAAGTCCGATAAACTTAATCCATTCGGCCTGTCCCAACGGAGTCATCTCTTTGTATCCCAAATGCGGCACCAGCGGAATGCCCACTTCACGCATGGCATCGTATCCGCCGCGCTTGAAAGGAGAAATGAAGATGACATCGGGATTCACACTCATGATCACTTCATTATCAAAGTTCCCCTCGATACCTATCTTAGCCGTTTTACCCTGCTTCAAACGTTCGTTCATTTCTTTGTTGAAGAGATGACGGGTGCTCGTGATACCCACTACATGACTTAAAGCATCCAGTTTAATAAAGTTGGATAACTGCAAGGAAGTCATACAGATAACACTCTTCACGGGAGTCTCTATCACTGTATAGCCGGCAGGAATATTTTCAGGTTTCGTCCCTCCGGGCACAAGAGCGTAATGAAAAGATTCACCTCCTTCTTTCTGCGGATCGCTGATATCGACCAAGCGGCATGTAGGAGTATAGGTCACTTTAAAACCTTTGGCATAAACTGGTGTGATACGGACAGAAGATGTATCGGACACCTCACCGGTTACTATCGTTACATTCTGGTTGTTCTTCGGACGACAACCGGCTAAAGAGATACAGGCCAGCAGTGCGCATCCGATCAGGAATTGTTTCATCGTTATTTGTCTTTTAATTCAGATTACAGCGGTCAAAGATACTTAATAATTCTTGTTTCATAGGGATATTTTCCTCACTTTTGCAGAACATTAAGATGATAAACCGATAACAAATGATAACTACACATCCCATACGTTTCGTATCTTTAGGCCCCGGAGAACCGGATCTGATTACATTGAAAGGACTCAAAGCACTGCAAGGAGCCGATTGCATCTTCTGTCCGGCCACCATGACTCAAGACGGCAAGTCCTCTTCACGGGCACTCTCCATCCTGAACACTCTCGGATTCTCGGACACCGTACAGTGTTTCCGGCTTCCTATGGACAAGGACAGGACACTGGCATTAAGATCTTATGAAGCTGTATATGAAAGCAGCAAAATACTCCGTGCAGAGGGACAAAACGTCGTAATTGTGGCCGAAGGAGATGCGGGTCTTTACTCTTCCATCCACTACATCTACGACAAGCTGCAACAAGACGACATCCCCGTTGAACAGATTGCCGGTATTCCCGCTTTTATTGCTTCCGGAGCGATGGCGGGCCTGCATATTGTCAGTCAGGAAGAGCGGCTGATCGTGATACCGGGTCACGTCACCGCCAAAGAACTGGACGACTACCTGAAACATCAGACGGTAGTGGTCATAATGAAGCTATCGCAATGTATAGACGAGGTACACCAATGTATAATTAACCATCCGGAATACCAATACCACTACTTTGAAAATGTAGGGACCGAGAAGGAATACTACTCTTGCTCCACCGAAGAACTTCGGGAAAAAAGATACCCTTATTTCTCGGTAATGATTATCAGATTCGGATAAGGTTACACCTCGTTAAAGTTCCCGACCAATCACATACCAGCTATACATCCCGGCACATACGAGTTGTACAACTCGTACATCACCAGTTGCACAACTCGTCGTGTACCAGTTGTACAACTCGTCTACAATTACATCGGTTGATTGCATATTCAAGATAGAATGATTACATTTATATCCCCTAATACTCAATGATCATGAAAACTACCAGACTCCAACTTTCCCTTTTAGCCCTTTTTCTGGGGTGCGCTTCTCTACAGGCACAATACAAATGGGCAGATCCACTCAAACAAGACTTTCATACAGTACGCGGACAAGCATGGCAGGATGAACTGAAAGATTCTTATGCCCGCCTCCCGCAAAGGGCAGAAGATAAAGTACGCAAGCCTTTATGGGATTTGTCGCGGCAAAGCGCAGGGCTGTCTGTCGCCTTCCGTTCCAACGCATCCGAAATAAAGGTTCGCTACGTAGTAAAAGGCGGACTCTCTATGCCCCATATGCCGGCTACGGGAGTTTCGGGCATCGATCTGTATGCTACAGACAATAACGGGCAAGAACGCTGGTGTGCCGGAAATTATTCCATGGGAGACACCATTGTCTACAATTTCAGGGGACTTTCATACGCAGCTAAATCCGGCAACGGATTTGAATACCAACTATTCCTGCCGCTATACAACAGTGTATCATGGATGGAGATAGGTGTTCCTGCCGACGCTTCTTTCCGTTTTCTTCCGGTTTCACAAGAAAAGCCTCTGGTCATATACGGCACTTCCATTGCGCAAGGAGCCTGTGCTTCGCGTCCTGGCATGGCATGGGGCAATATACTGAACCGGAAGTTGGGACATCCGGTCATCAATCTGGGGTTCTCCGGCAACGGAAAACTGGAAGAAGCACTCTTTGATCTTCTGTCAGAGATCGATGCACGGCTATATATCATTGACTGCATGCCCAATCTGGCAGGAAAAGAAGCATCGGCCGTAGTGTACCAACGCACTTTGGAGGGAGTGAAAAAACTTCGTGAAAAGAGCCGGGCCCCCATCCTGTTGGTAGAACACGACGGATATAGCAATGAATTCAGTTCCGAAAGCGCGGAGGAATCCTATCGTGTGGCCAATGCAGAACTACGCAAGGCATACGAGACGCTGCAAAAAGAGCAGGTTCCTACTGTCTATTATCTGACCAAGGAAGAAATCGGTATGCCGATGGATGCCATGGTAGACGGTGTTCATTCCACCGACTTGGGTATGCAGCAATATGCGGACAGTTACCGGAAGAAGATAGGTGAGATCTTACACGAAGAGAGTGAAGGGCCTACTTCATGTATCCCCTGCAAGCAGCAAAGAGATCCATACGATTGGTACGGACGCCACGAAGAGATCTTGAAACTAAATAAGCAAAGTGCTCCCGAAGTGGTGATGATCGGCAACTCGATCACGCATTTCTGGGGAGGCGAACCTATTGCACACAATCAGTTTGGAACAGAATCCTGGGATAAACTTTTCAAAGGAAAGCGGGTCCGTAACCTCGGATTTGGCTGGGACAAAACAGAAAATGTACTGTGGCGTATCTACCACGGTGAGCTGGACGGTTTTCAGGCACAGAACATTTTCCTGCTGATAGGCACCAACAATCTCTTGTTCAATACCGACGATGAAGTCATAGAGGGAATCTGCCGGGTCGTAAAAGCGATTCGCGAGCGTCAGCCCCGTGCAAAACTCTGCGTGATGGGCATCCTGCCGAGAAAAGAGATGGAAACCCGCATTGCCCAAATAGATGCGGCATTGCAAAAGCGACTGAACGGCAAAGATTGTACTTTCATTAATCTTGCTCCGCAACTGACGCATAAAGACGGAACAATAGACCATTCACTGTTCCGTGACGGGCTTCACCCGAATGCCGAAGGATATAAACGCATCGCAAAAGTGCTGAAAGGCTACTTATAAACAAAGGACTCAATCCTTAATAATTATGCCTCCTCCCCCTTAAAGTGCCACTGCATTTTTCCAGAGTCTGACAATGGTATATATTCGTTTTCATCATGAACCGTATGTTGCTCATACTGATCCGGACAAACGGATAGAAACGGGTAAATATCATTGCCGGCTGCTGCAGCCGCTCTGTAACGGCTGTAATCATAAGATACTCAAATGAAATATCTGAGATATACCTGTCACGGAAATCTGTATGCCGATGCAGAATGTAAAAAAGGCAACGAGCTTGTTAATGATCTGATTCCCTACCGGCCCGAGTTTCTGAATAATTCTTTGCCCTTGGGAAAGAAAGATATAAAGTATGGCTGCCATACAAACTATAACAAGTGCGATCACAAAATAATTGATTCCGGTTTGCAACAATTTACCTTTGACGCTGGCAGAAGCCATCAGAGTAAATATAACGGATATACTGCCCGGACCGATGCTGATGGGAAACGTGATGGGATAAAATATCTTCTGTTCTATATTCTTCCATTTGAGGCTATCCATGTTCCGGCTCGATTCTTCCTGATCCGGGGAGTTAGAATCGCCGAGCAACTCCATGGCCGTTTTACAGATAAGTATCCCACCGCCCAACTGAATGACAGGGATGGCCAGTCCGAACATTAACAAAAACAGGTGGCCTATGACCAAAGTACCCACACCGATTATTATAAAGTTAAGAATCAGTTTCCGGATGGCGGTTTTCCGCTGCTTGGGATCCAGGTCGGTAAAAAAGCCATTCACCACAAAACCGTTTCCCAAAGGATTCACCACGGGAAACAAAGCCATAAAAGAGGAAGAGAATATAATTAGCAGATTACTCAGTGACATAGTTCTTGCATTTTTTAAAATACTCCATTAAGAATACAATACCTATGTAAAAACACAGATGGACTCTTATTGATGCTGCAATTGCAAGAAACATTTTCTTATTGTGATATTTTAACGGACTAACACTAATGGGAAACATACATACGTGTGTATCCGCACTTCCCCGGAAAAGTAAATCGTATATTATGCGAAGACAACTCTCACTTCCGTCCCCTTCCCTTCTTCGGAACGAATGCTGACCTTACCCCTGTAGACAGAAAAGATTTTCATGGAAAGACTTAACCCGATCCCTTGACCGGCGTATTCTCTCGTATTACTTCCCCGGTAGAATGACTGGAAGATAAGTTCCATTTCATCCGCCGGGATGCCGATTCCGGAATCTTTGACAGCTATCCCCCATCGCTCATCTTCCTTGTAAAGCCTGATAAGCACCTCGCCTTGCGAATACTTGCAGGCATTGTCTATCACGTTTTGCAAGGCTATTTTAAACAAGTAAGGGCTGGCACTGACCACAGCGTACCTTGCGGCATCTTCCGGATATTGCAGCCGGATGCGCGGGTTAGCAGCTCCAGCCTCTTCCAACAGGTCTGCCAGACGAATCTCTTCTACGTTATTCTTCCGGATGTCCTCTTCCTGTCTCGACAGAAACAGCAGATGCCTGATCAGATTGGACAGGCGTTTACTTTCCCCGGCTATCCGCCGGAGTGCTTCGATGTACTCATCGGTACTCCGTTCTTTCAGGAGACTTATTTCACATTCACCCTGAATGGCGGTAATAGGATTATTCAGTTCGTGAGAAGCATGGCTGACAAATGATTTTTCTGCTCTAAATGCCGTATCGATACGGTCGAGCATACTGTTTAAGGTTTCTATCAGATGGTCCAGTTCATCTTTATTGCCGGTGGTCTTCAATCTGCGGTTCAGACTGTTGCCGCGGATCTGTTTCAACTGTAACAGGACGTGCTGCAAGGGAATCAATATTCTCGTAGAATAGAGTTGTCCGATGAAAAAGATCAATACCGAGCTGCATAATACCAGAAAGGCGGATAAGAGCAGCAAGTGTTCTTGTATCTTGACCCCATAACTGTTATGCGACATGATAATTACGATAAAATTGCCTTCATTATCGGGATAGTATAGTGCGGCTCCCAGCATATCCTGATATACGAAAGAGACCGATGACATCTCTTTTGACTCGAGAAGCTGCTTCTGCTGGCCGGCGGAAAGATATTTATTCAGCGTATCACGCACCACGGCATCACTATCCATATCCAACAAAATCTCTTTGGCCTCCGGCAGCAGCTCATCATACTTCCGTTGAATGGTCTGATAGCTTTGCTCATCCACTTCATCTCGCTCCCAGTGTTTCTGAGCGGTCAGAAAAGCTTTTTCCCGAAGGTATGACCTGTACAACCCATCGATATACCTTGAACTGAACAGGTAGAACACTCCGATAACTGCCATGGTGGTCAGTACCGTTACCAACGTATAAAAGAGTGCGATTTTACGTCCTATTTTCATAGCCTGGCTTGTTAAAGTTAAGCATACATGATATATCCCGAACCTACCACCGTATGAATCAATTTCTTGTCATGCTCCTTATCTATTTTACCACGAAGATAGTTCACATAAACATCTACCACATTGGTATTCGTATCGAAATTCTTATCCCATACATCTTTCAATAATGTCAGGCGCGAAAGCACCATGCCTTGATGGGTCATGAAATACTCCAGCAAGCGGTACTCCTTAACAGTGAGTTCTATCTCCACCTCCTTGCGTCTGGCACGGCGGGTGTTGCAGTTAAGCACCAGATCATCACATACCAGCTGCTGGACAGAGTCTTCCCGCCCTCTGCGCAGGATGGCCTTGATGCGCGCCTCCAGTTCCTGAAAGCTGAATGGTTTCACCAAATAGTCATCCGCCCCCGAATCGAGCCCTTTCACGATATCCTCCGTGGTGCCCAATGCAGTCAACATTATAACCGGGGTGAGATAACCGTATTGCTGCCGATAAAGCCGGCATAGCTCCAGACCGTTCATCTTAGGCATGATAATATCCAGGATCAACAGGTCGAATGCTTCTTGCCGGATGAGTTCCCATCCGGCATCACCGTCATTAGCCACCGACACAGAATGTCCAAACTCCTTCAAACCCCGTTCTATAAACGAAGCTATATTCACTTCATCTTCTACCAATAATATCTTAGCCATCCTTCTTTAGTTTTTAAAGTGGCAAATATACTGTTTACACTCGTCTTTGCCGCAATTTACCCTCTTTATCATACAACGTTTTACCATAAATAACTTCTACAATCAACGGAAAAATGAATAGAGTAAAGAAAGTATCGCACAATACGCCCCCGATAATGACAATGGCAAGCGGGCGTTGCGACTCAGAACCGATGCCATGACTCAAGGCGGCCGGCATTAATCCGATGGCAGCCATAGCAGCCGTCATCACGACCGGACGAACACGCGAACGGACGGTATTCTTTACAGCTTCCGATAAAGGTATGTGTGAACGTACGTTCGATTTAATGCCCGAGATCATAATCACTCCATTCTGGATGCAGATACCGAACAGGGCAATGAAACCGATCCCCGCAGAAATCGAAAAGTTGAAATGGGTAATCAACAAAGCAATAATTCCCCCGGCAGCTGCAAACGGCACATTCAGTAGCACCAGGCCTGCATCTCTCGCATTCGAAAAAAGGATGAAGAGAATGACGAAAATAATGGCAATGCTGACAGGAACCACCTGGGCAAGCCGCTTACTGGCACGTTGCTGATTTTCAAAATCTCCGGTCCATTTCAGCGTATATCCGTCCGGCAGATGTACCGAAGCCGCCACTTTCTTTTGTGCTTCGGCGACAGCAGACCCCATAGCACGTCCGCGTACGGAGAACTTAACGGCACAAAAACGGGCATGACTGTCACGGAATATAAGTAGAGGTCCCGTAATAGTCCGGATATCCGCCAGCTCTTTGATCGGTATCATCGTACCATCCATCGCGGGCACCAGAATCTTACCTATTTGCTCTTCGTTCCGGCGAAACTCTTCATTGTAACGCACCATGATATTGAATTTACGCTCGTCTTCATAAAGCAGGGAAGCCGATTTACCTCCTATAGCCATCTCGATAATAGACTGCACGTTCTCTTTAGACACACCGTAACGCGCCAGTTGCTTTTCATTCAACTCGATGCGAAGTTCCGGCTGGCCAATGTTGCGGATCACTCCCAAATCCTCGATACCTTGTACGGTTCCCAATACTTTGTCGATCTGCACAGCCAGTTTCTCCGCTTCATATAAGTCTTTGCCGAAAACTTTAACGGCAATAGATCCTTTTACACCCGAAGCCGCTTCCTCTACATTGTCAGTGATCGGCTGCGAGAAATTAAAATCGGTGCCGGGATAAAGAGCAAGGGCAGATTGCATTTTCTCAATCAGTTGTCCTTTGCTAAGTCCGCTTTCCCACTCCTTCTCCGGGAAAATATCGACATGAAACTCCACATTATAAAAACCGGTGGCATCGGTTCCGTCATTCGGACGCCCGGTTTGCGAAAGCACCTGTCTTACCTCGGGAAATGCCAGTAATTCTCTGCGCATTCTATTGGCAAGGGATACTGACTCATCCAAAGAAATGCTCTGCGGAAGGGTAGCGCGAATATAAATAGCCCCTTCATTCAACTGCGGCAAAAATTCCATTCCCAGAAACGAATAGAGAAACAGACCGACTCCTCCTGCCAAAGAAGCCAATCCGATAGACAATTTACGATGGGCATGAAAGATCGCAAACAAAGCCGCACTCTTTTCTCTGATAAAGTGCACCAGAAAATTACTTCTCTCACGCACATTCTTCTTCAAAAGAATAGACGACATGACCGGAACCAGTGTCAATGTGAAAATCAATGCTCCCAGTAAAGCAAATCCCAGAGTATAGGCCAAAGGAGAAAACATTTTTCCTTCTACTTTTTGAAACGAAAAGATGGGAATCAGCGCTGTAATGATAATCAGCTTAGAAAAAAAGACAGCTTTGGCCTTTTCTTTGGCTGTACTTCGGATCAGGCCCATTTTTGACATCCTGTTGAATACGGGCATTCCCACCTCTTTCGCTTTTCGGTCGAGGGCAACGAATATTCCCTCCACCATCACTACCGCTCCGTCTATAATGATCCCAAAATCAATAGCTCCCATTGAAAGCAGGTTGGCAGACATCCCCATTATGTGCAAGCAGATAAAAGCAAATAACAGGGCTAACGGTATAATGACCGCAACTACTGCCGTCGTCCGCCAGTCTGCCATAAAAATAAATACAATGAAAGTTACCAGCAATATGCCCTCTACCAAATTGTGTGTCACCGTATGAACTGCAAGATCCACCAGATCTTCCCGGTCATAGAAAGGTACGATCTCCACATCCGACGGCAGGATATTCTCATTCAGTTCGTCTATTTTCGCTTTCAACCCGGATATGACTTCTCCCGGATTCTCTCCTTTGCGCATCACCACAATGCCTTCCACTACATCATCTTCATCCATACGCCCCACCTGGCCCAAACGGGGTAAACATGATTCGCGTACATCGGCCAGATTTTTCACCAGTATGGGAGTCCCATTAATGTTTTTTACTACAATGTTCCGCAGTTCTTCCAAGTCATTAATCAATCCGATACCTCTCACAACATAGGCCTGCGAACTTTTGGTAATCACATCTCCCCCGACATTGATATTGCTTTTCGCTATAGCATCATAAAGTTCAAGCGAAGTGATGCCATAATTGATTAACTGATTCGGATTGACACTGACTTCAAAAGTTTTCACTTCCCCGCCGAAACTGACAATATCCGCCACTCCCGATACGGCACGCAAGTTACGGTCGATCACCCAATCCTGAATCGTTTTCAGTTCGCGTACACTCCGTTTGTCACTTCGCAAAGTATAACGGTAAATCTCACCCGTAGGTCCGTAAAGAGGTTGTACTTCCGGAGTCACCCCATCCGGAAGATCTGCGTCATTCAATAAATTGTATACCTGCTGACGGGCAACAAAATCATCCACATGATCTTCAAACAACACATTGATGACCGACAGTCCGAATAGGGTTGTCGAACGGATATCCGTCTTCTTCTGTACCGAGTTCATGGCTATCTCCACCGGAATCGTAATGAACTTCTCCACCTCTTCCGCACTGCGTCCCGCCCATTGGGTAATGATGGTCACTTTCGTATTCGTCACATCGGGAAATGCATCTATCGGTGTATGCTTGAACGAAACCACACCGGCAATGACGGCAATCGTCGTACAAAAAAAGATGAAGAACTTATTTTTCAACGAAAATGCCACAATATTGTCTATAAACTTATGCATAGTATTCTTCCGTTTTTAGTCTGCATTTAAACTATTGTAGACCAATAATACATTCTGATTCAGCACTCTGTCACCCTCGGAAAGCCCGGAACGGACATAGCATTCCTGATTTTGCCGTTTGTATACATCGACTTCTTTCACTTTCAGGCGGTTGTCGGGGGTGACGGTTACGACGTAATTCTTACCTCCTTCAAATATCAAGGCATGTGCATCGATCCGAGGCATCTGTTTCCCGGAAGATTTACACTCAACATTGACCGTGGTGAACATACCCGGCTTCAGCAGATAGTCTTCGTTACACAGCTTTACCCGTACGTTCATTGTCTTACTTTCAGTATTCAACATGTGGTATACTTTATCTATATTTCCGGAGAACACCTTACCCGGATATGCCAGCGTAGTGATATGTACCGATGCTCCTTCTGCTACTTTACTGATGTCGCTTTCATAAACATCTGCCATCACCCATACATGCTCCAGACCGGAGACAGTAAATATCTCCTCACCCTGATCGGGACGAAGCTGCATATTTCTGCTCACACTCTTTTCCACAATAAAACCGCTAACGGGAGATTTGACTTCATAGAATGACCGGCCGCTAAAGTTATTTATGGAAAAAATTTCTTTGAT